>JAEEGL012538092.1_pt1 | contig 20495 bp, 12 predicted proteins | sample 9134231 | NCBI WGS metagenome assembly JAEEGL01 (sample SAMN16246548, study PRJNA631951) | gut metagenome | biome: gut microbiome; feature: rumen; material: fiber-attached | host: Bos | place: Iran: Karaj | collected 2018-10
AAAGAATTCTCCCTGATAAATGCGTTGAAAAACACGAACCTTATCCATCCCTTCTGTTTCTCCGGGTATTGTTTGATTAAGGTCCGACAGATTGTCAAAAAACTCTTGTACACAATCCTGGAAATCAATCATTGTTTGTGCCTCAAGTGACAATCCTGAAAGGAATAAGATGAAGAGTATTAATTTTTTCATATATGATATAATAAAAAATAAATTTAAAATTGGACACATCTAAATCCTATGGAGAAATCGGAAAAATGTGGGATACCTTTGATTGTATTAATATTGTAGCCATATCCAAGGTTTATTGCCCAATTATCTCCGAGAGGGATAAATGCGCGCATTCCAAATCTGTTCATGAATCCAGTCTTATAATTTTTATATAGCCAAAGCTTTTGGGCCTGAGAATCTGCTATTTGATACTCAACAGTAATATCCTGCTTATCGTACTGATTTATAATAGTAGTTTTCCGCTCCCAAGTTCCATCGAGATCATATCTGTGATTTGCCCAAAGGCACATCGGTGAATATTCAATGCTTAGGTATGAGTTGATTGCGAAACTACTAATTATTCCCAAATATCTATAGAATGACAATTCATTATTTACCTTAATTTCTGGAGATGAGCAGACATCGGAATGACCTATAGTTTCAAATGAGGTCATAATAGAGGTGTCATCACTGATAGTTTCAATTGATGTTGACAACAAATGAAGGGAAGATTCAACATCTGGGTCATTGAAAAATGTAAATCCTCCAATTAGACCCATGCCAAATCTGCTGTCTTCGAAATGATATTGAAAAGAAAATCCCACACCATTGGGAATATAGTGAAGATTGACGCTATTAGTGGGATTAGAATCTTCAAAATCAAAAAAACGATCTATTTCAATTTTTCGCTTTTCTTGTCGCACCGTTAACTTACGGGTTTCTCCTGTCTCATTCTGTTCTAAAATCCACGATAGTATACGTTCCTGTCTATTGGGATTCGAAGAATAATCAAATCTCACCTCGTTATTTTTTACTTCATATCTATTTCCAAGAACCTTGAATGCAAGGGTCTCTCTTTTAACTCTTGATTTGCCATTGGTGTAAATATATTCGGTGTCGCAATATGAGGTAACCGAAACACGATGAGAACCGCCTTGTGCCGATACAGTGGCGGTTGCATTAGAAACCTTGAAAACGGGTTTTCGTTTAATTGCTATCACTTGAGGGGATTTTTCAAGCGGTTCAGAATATGATATTCCATTAATTCGAATACAAGTATTTGCATCTTCTCCCATCCAGGTAATTAGCAAAGTGCAAGTTATTATATCATTATATTGCTGGCTTATAGATGATGGAACCCTTTGATAATCAAACGTCCGGCGAATCCTGACATTGCTTAATCGATAAGAGTGGCTATCTTTAGTAGCGCTCGTTTTGCTTATTTTCATGCCAATTATGTCATGGGAAACTAACGCATTCCCAAGAACATAGGTTTTGTAATATGTGAGAAATTCGTTGAGACTCACATCATTGCGCCCATTAAAATTAAAGAATTCTCCTTGATAAATACGTTGTAACTCACGTGCCTTATTTATCTCCAGGGATTCGCCAGGCAATATTTGATTGAGGTCCGAAAGATTGTCGAAAAATTCTTGTACACAATCCCGAATGTCTGTCTTGGTTTGTGCTTCAAGTGACATTCCTACAAATATTGAGAATAAAAGTATTATTTTTTTCATAGATTAATAATAGATTAATTCTACTGTATTCAATAAAGACGAGCCAAATCCTATAGATAGATCGGTAAAAATGTAAAATCATTGGTTATATTAGTTTTATGCCTAATATCCAAAGATAGAAGTACAATCACATCTTAGAGGAATAAATGTACGAACGCCAATTTGTATTCTTATAAATACGTTTGTATTTAAAACACATACTAGAGTATATAGTGATAGTCAATACTTATATTACATCCTCGATTATCTATATCGTAATCAAAATATACCTATCTTTGATTTCCGTTTGTCTTGTCTAATTGTAATTTTACAGGTATCGCTTGTCTCGTTTTGTACTAAAGACCATTTTAATATACGTTCATGTTTATTAGGGTTTGAAGTATAATAAAATTTCACATCATTATTTTTGACTTCATATCTATCTCCAAAGACCTTGAAGGCAAGGGTATCCCTTTGCACTCTAGAATTACCATTGGTAAAAATGTACTCTGAATCGCAATATGAGATAACTGATACTCGGTGAAATCCGCCATCCGCCGGCACTGAAGTGTATGCCTTAGAAACCTTAAAAACAGGTGTACGTTTGACCGCTATTACTTGAGGAGTTTTTTCTAGAGGTTCATTATATGATAATCCATTGATACAAATACGAGGATTTGCATCCTCTCCCATCCAGGTAACTAGCAGATTGCAGGATATTTCATCTGTATAGGAAAGAGCTGTGGAGGACGGAGACCTTTTGCCCTCGAACTTTCTGCGAATCTTGACGTTACTTAACCGATAAGAGAGGCTCTCCTTCGAAGTGCTAGTTGGTTCCCATACGAAATTTACTATATCATGAGTGACCATTGAATTACCAAGCACATAGGTTTTGTAATATGTGAGAAATTCATTGAGACTTACATCATTGCGTCCATTGAAATCAAAGAATTCTCCTTGATAAATGCGTTGTAGCTCACGTACTTTATTAATCCCCTCAGTTTCACCGGGCATAATATCATTAACGTCCGAAAGATTGTCGAAAAATTCTTGCACACACTCCTTCATATCATTCTGAGTTTGTGCTTCAAGTGAAAATCCGACAAGAAAAGAGATTATAAATATTATATTTTTCATCAATAAAAAAATTAATCTTCTGAATATTTGCAGCCATCCAAGAGCCAATCAAAAGTAGTCACTCCATTCTGTTTGAGAATGCGGCTTAAGGCGATTGCTTCGAGTGATGTTTCGTACGTATTTGTAGTAACTACTGGTGATTTGTTTATTTCACATCTTCTAAGATCGGGGTTGTTGTACAACAAAAGTTCTACATTCTTGCGGTTAGAGCTGGTAATATTTGCATCACGGCATGCCACTGGTAGTATGTCCATTATCAAAATGCCACTAGTAAGTAATTGCTCAAGAAGCAAACCAAGGTCGGAAGAAAAAGTCCCCTCAGACATTTGTCGCGTCAATTGAGAATATGGTTTGTACAACTGAGTATATGCAGCCTGTAGAAGCTTCTCGTTTGCTTCAAAACGTGCTATGCGCTGTGTATAGTCCTGTTCTATCTGCTCTAGCTTCATCTGAACATCAGAAGCGGCTTGGATTTTCAATGTTTCATATTGAGAAGTCAAGGACTGCAGCTTCTTGTGTTGATTGACAAATAACAGAACAAGCACAATTACCACTACCATTAGAATGATAGAGGTTACTATAAATATAAATGGTATACTTATATTAGAAATCGTTGCCATCATTGTCTGATTTAATGTTGGAAATATTAGTTTGGACTGCGAAATCCAAACGAGAAGTGAAAGCTACACTAAAATCTGTATCAGAATCTGAAACAAGAGTTACGTCAGGATACATCGATTCGTATATAAGGGTACTACCGTTGGTTCGTTGAAAATGGGCAACGAGTTTAGCACTCTTTTCATCATTTCGGAGTAAAAATTGCTCCCCATCAAAAAAGATATGGGATTTTATATCATTCATTTCCGCACAAGAATACTGTCTGTTTCCAATCTGGAGGTAATGAGTATGGTCTTTCTTATATCCCATGTTGACTTCGATTACATCTTGGTTCCCGCCATAAAATAATCTCTTAGAGGATGGGACATTTGATTTTGACTTTTTAACAGATTTTTGGGGCTTGTCCTGAGAATTTGTGCCAGAATTGCCATTTTGGGTAGTCTTGGTGTAAATCCAGTCAAACAATTTAGCTATAATATTGGTTTCGCCATTTGATTCTGAGACAGAGGGCTCGGCCATTGTTACTTCTGCAGAAGCCGCCTCACTTGCAATGCCGCTTCTCGTGGATAGATTAAATAATGCGGAGATGTTTTTCTTTGCCTCCTCGAATTGTTGTTTGCGAACTTGCTGATCTTTAGTTACATGGAATTCATCCTTCCTTGGAAGGGGCCAAGAAAGAATGTCACTATCAAAGCTGCTGTCAACAGACTTGTTAAGAGGCCCGAAGAGACATGCTGACTTAAGTATCTGTTTGTCAACTTTAATGCGCTTAATTGAATTATTCTTTTTGTTCAGCCGATTGATAATTGCATTGACCACAGCATTATTATTGGCACCTCGCCCCATAAGGAGCAATCGATCTACAGGGATTTCCTCGTTGTAAACGTTTTCCAGCTCAATTTCCAGATTTTGTGCAATCATATCTGCATAGCGGCTGATTATTTCATCATCGTCTGGCACATAGTAAGCTCTTTCATTAACTAGACCTTCGACAATAGATATTAATCCAGTAATTTCAAGATCATCAAATTTATCAAGATTTTTGAAATTGTCCGACTTTGAGATGCCTTCAGTAAAAGATTTCATACCTGGAGCCTTTGGCATACACTTGAGTTCATCCAGCATACGGAGCAACCGATTTCGTTTGCTACGGTCACCATTATTAATGAAATCGTTGAGTTTGTTTTTTATCATTATAGATGGCTGTAGGTCAGCTATTTTATCCCAACCTTTCTGCTTAATAATCTGCATAAGAACAGATACGAATAAAGCAAAAGTCATCAAATTACCTGCACCGATAATGCCCGACCGGGCTTTTCGGTCGGCTTCTATCATTGCAGTCTTTGGGTTTAATCTTAGTTCGAGCACAGAAAAGTCGGTAGTCCCTTTACCTATATCAATAATTAGTATCTTTTTGCCATTATCGCTCGATTTGAAGTGTTTTGGATCATACCAGCCAAAAAAAGAGGCATCGCTTTCTGAGAATGTGGCCACCTCTATACCAGGAACCAATCGCTTGTTAATATTCTCATAGTTTAAAGTGTTGAATGCCTTTACAAGGTCGTTGCGCACCTGTGAAAGAACCTCTTGTGAATAGGTGTTGGGCGTGAGTATAGTAACTTTGCAAGCACGCTTCTCATCGCTATTCTGCAATGAACCATGTTTAGATAATACTGCACGGATTAATGAGGTTAGCAATATATTACGAAGTTTGGGAATCTCGTCATAGACATTTTGTATAACCTTACCATTAATTAAAACATCGGGCATCCTAAAATCAGGATGGTCTGAGAGTTTGAGATTTGGTAACTCTTTATACATTTTATCATCAAGAACTGAGAGTAAATCGTGCTTGACATTGAGGAGCAAGATTGAGTCCTCGTTTATATAATTCTTATTTCTTGACTTTATGAAGAAACGTGATCGAAATAGTCTGAAGTCACTTGGATCGTATTGATAGAAGTCATAGGAAGAAGAACTTGGTGAAGTATGAACGTTTTTTTCACCCAATGTCTCTTTTAGTTTATTTATTTCCTTTTCTACAAATTCATTCTTCATCGCCTCAAAGAGATTAGCTCGAAGATTGACGTTGCTGGCAACCAAGTTAGGGTTACGTGAAGCAACCCAGATTTGAGAGGCTTCCGAACCATAATCAACAACGATGTCATAAATGTTCGGTAACAAAGCAATGTTCAATCTAAATTTAGCAAGGCAATTCCCCAAATGCAATTCAACGAATAATGACGCTATTTCAGGATTGTCTGTCCAAATCTGATGATAATCGATGCAGATGTCGAAATTGTTATCGTAAAAAATCCCTGGATCAAGAGAAGGCGCAAGATATCCAGTATCCGTTCCTTGTCGCTCACCAATACGTTGAAGCTCAATATTTATGGCTTTGTCAATGTTGTTTTCGGATTTTTGAAATTTTATTGATTCAATTCGGACAGCAAAATCTGATGACATCCCTTTTGAAGGATCAAATACACCAGATTCAGGCAATATGTTTAGAAGGCGAACTTGGCTTTGTGATCTGCTATTTCTTTCAATAACAAAACAAGGTATGTAATCTTTGTCTTCACTTTGAATTGGGTTAAGACGACAAACGTTAAAAGAGTCATTTATATAGATGGGTAAACAATACATATTTGTGGTTTTCTTGCGGTTTTTTTAATTCGGAAATGCTAACTTAATTGGTGCAAAAATAAAACAAATTTAGAAAATTATAAAATATTGGTTTTGTTTATTTTTGTTTGAAATATTATTTTATAGCAAACTTGAATATTTGACACTTATATGTTGCATTTTAGTGCTTTCACTTTTCTTTCACTAATTTTAACTAAACAATATGAAGATAATTATCTCATATCACAACAACTTTTTAAGAGGAGGTGTGACTAAAGTGTTTGGCCAAACGATTTTTTAATCATTCATCAAACTCTACTTCTGCAATTTGTACAACAAATAGAGAATGTAAGAACCAGATTTGCCGCTTCCTTCACCTTAGATAAAATCAGTTTTCTAATATCATGCATAGGGTTACACATTTTGAGTAGCAAAAAGCATAAATGACTATAAATTTGGAGTTATCATACTTAATTACAAAGATAAATTTACGTATATATGGGCGTACTGTTTTAATTAAGGGCAGACTGCACGCACATGGTTCCTGTCTCTCCTAGGATCGGCATTAAATCTATAATAATCCGAAGAAGTCAGCCAAAAACAGTTAGCACTTGCATTATCATTAAGTGACGATGTCCAATAATCACCAGAAGTAAAAAAAATAGATTGGCCATTTGGTCCAGTGAAGAAATAACCAGAATTCTGTGTTGAATATGAAATTGTACATTGCTGAAATAATTCAATACATTGGTCATAAGTTGGCAGCCTCCATGAGCCGCCCCACTTCACATGAGCGACATCGTATTCGGTGCCTGCAATGTCATCACCGATATAGTAGCAGGATTCCTCAGTTCCATCGCAGTAATCATATGCAAACCAATTTCCATCGTATGGCTTTTGAGTAGTTTCTCCCCAAGCATAATAACCGCCATTTTCTTCGGGAGAACTGGCACCGATATTGCAAGTAGCCCATTTAGTACCACTTGGCAGGCCTAGGTCTACATATTGCTTGAAGTTGGAAGTTGTTCTTGTCCAACCTCGCAAATTAGAGGAAGAGGGGAGGGTGAAATACCCACTTTCTCCAGACTTGAGAGTATTGGAATCAAAATATCGGGTATATGCTTCTCCTGTAGTATAGTTTATTAGGTTAATACTTGTGTCAGAAGAACTCATGTAGCCTATAAAATAATCGGTGTATCCATCACTCCTTACAGTTAATTCGATATCACCATCATTACTAGAGCTCCCCCAGCCAAAACCATAATAAATATATGTTCCAGAAATTCTGATTTGAGTCCCAGCTGCACCTTTGAATCGAAGCCTCCACCCTAAAGGATTCAAGGTAGCATTGATATAGATACTATTGTTGGTATAAGTATACTTGCCACTAGGGGTGAAGAACATTTCTCTCATATAATTGTAGTATTTTGCACTACTAGATTCTTTAGGATTAACACCTTTCCCAAAATAGACATCGCACGAGTTATTCATAGCATCTACCAAAGCTTTATTGCAGGAGACTCTCCACTTTTTGCTCGAGCTGATATATTCTGCCTTTCCGTTGGCATCGTTGTTGCCACGGAAAACTAAAAATACTACATCCCCGTCTTCCCAGTCGCTTGCAGTAGTGGCACGTGTGGTTCCATCGTAGGAAGAAATGTCGCAATCGAAAACCATGTCGTATGTGAATACACTGTCTTGAGTTTTGACTGGCCCTTTGTTTACATCGAGAACTACATCTACCTCATCACCGCAGCTAGAACAAGTTAGCGCGGTAACAGTAAATGCTAAAAGAAATTTGTTTGTTTTCATCTCTATATCGTTTTTTAATTGTTATCAAATGTTATCGAGGTTTTTGTCACTTCCATAGTCGCCCTTGTTGATATCGTTGGTGCCCGTGTTATCTACACCACCACCAGCGGTGTTGTCGAGGTTCTTGTCATCGCCGTAGTCACCCTTGTTGATATCTAATGCCTCTCCTTCACCCGATGAAGGAGTATAAACAGGACGTATGGCTTGAGTAAGACATCTGTCTAGCGTACCATTAGTGCGAATTGCTCCAGAGTTAGGCGTGTACGCAATATAAGCCTTAGAATTGGTCGAACTAAGTGTTGATGTCCAATAATTTGCATTCGTACCTGCGCTGAGGTAGGTCGATTCATCGAAATAACCAGCAAAAGGTAGGAAGATGGAGTTAGAATTCTGTGTGCTCTTCAGTCTGCGTCCTTTGATGCCGTTGATTGTCTCGTTAGACTTGGTAGTGTAATTGTTGAGTTCTATCCATTCTTCTTGAGTTGGAATGCGCCACCCTGATCCCAATTGCGCTGTGGCTGCATCGTCTGATGATTCGAGTGTGGTCAATCCATCACTTGAGTTGTACTTGGTCAAAGACGAACTGGATCCTGTACACCACTGGTAAGTACTCCAGTCGAAATTGCGATCCAATCCATTATAACCAGAGGTTTCGCCCCATGAATAAAAGTCGCCATACTCTTCTTCGGAAAATGCACCGAGATTGCATTTCGCCCAAAGAAGGCCACTGGAAAGGCCCAGATCGACATATTCAAAACCAGATGTGTCTCGCGATGTAGACCAATTAGTATGATTACCGGTAGTCGGTACTGTGTAGTAGCCGCTTTGGCCAACAGCGAGCTTTGAGGATGAAAGTGAACGCGAATAATAGGTGCCTCCTACCTTGACCTTCACGGTATTGGATGAACCTGTGAAAAGACCATAAACGTATGGCGTGTAACCATCGGACTGTACCAACAGATTCACCGAGTCGGCTTTTGTCGAAAATGATCCTGAAGACAAGTTCAACGAAGTATTGTAAATGATACTCGATTCCGATTTCAACTTGACCTCTGTACCAGCAGTTCCCTTGAAGCAAAGTCGCCAGGTATAGGGCTTAAAAGCAGCGCTCATAGTGATGACGTTGCTTGAACACGTGTACTTGGCATTGGTGTCGGTAAAGATGGCAGTATATTTGTCCAAAGTGACCGTGTTGCCGGATACTGAGAAGGAGCCACCACGGAAATAATAGACCGAGCAAGAAGCATCGCTGATTGTACTGAGCGAAATCGATGAGAATTGAAATGCACCGAGGCTGCTGTTATAAGTTGCGCTACTCACCTTTGTATTGCCTCCATTGGAAAAAGAGACATAGATTACGTCGCCGTTCTCCCAACTGTTGCCAGAGGCACGAGTCTCTCCTTCGCGTTTCGTTTCGAAGCTGGGAGCATCAGCATCGAGATATAGTGTGTAGGTCTGGAGTTCCTCTATAGGGTTATCGAAAATCGTTTCCTCTTGGCTGCAAGATGCCACCAGGAATACTAAAGCTCCAAAGGATAAATAAAGTTTGATATTATGTCGTTTCATCTTTTTGAGTTTGATGAATTTTCTTAATCCAAAGGTTTCAAATCTCCGTAGTCGTCAAATGATACACCACCCTTAGCATTCTGCTTGACGGTGATTGTCCTTGACAAAGAACCGGAAGAGAGGCCAGTGAGCGATACGGTAACGTTGCCGTAACGACTATCAGTTGATGTATTGGCAGAGGCCTTCACAGTTATCGTATTACCACTCGTCGTGACAGTAATCCAGCTGGCATCCTTAGATGTTGTGAATGTTCCATCGGTGCTGACGGTTACCGTCTTTGAACCTCCATCAGGATCAAAGGTGAGACTTTCAGGCGATACGGTCAGATACTTGCCGTCCTGCGTGACAGTCACCTTGGCGGAGCCAGCACTGTTTTGGATTGTTACGGTGCCTGTGCGGCTACTTGGCGTCTTGTTTTCAGCAATAGATAGGGTTAGATTTGCATTGCCCATTCCCGAAGTTGAAGACAGTGTAATCCACGAAGCATCCTTGGATGCGGTCCAATCAGCATTCGAAGCGATCGAGACGTTCTTTGTGGCAGAAGCCGACGTTACTGAGATGCTGGAAGGCGAAACCGACGGTGCTTCGACATTGACACCATTCTGCGTCACGGTGATGGTCCTGCTGAGCGAACCAGAAGAGAGATTCGTCAGCGATACGGTTACCGTACCTGTACGCTTCGAGGTGCTTGTATTGGCCGATGCAGTCACATTGATCGTGTTACCACTTGTCGAAACGGTTATCCAGCTGGCATCCTTGGTTGCAGAGAACGTTCCATCGGTGTTGACGCTCACGGATTTCGTGCCACCCGTATTCTCGAACGAAAGGCTTTCGGGCGATACAGTCAGATACTTGCCATCTTGTGTGACAGTTGCTCTGGCTGTGCCAGCACTGTTCTGAATCGTGACAGTGCCTGTGCGGCTGGTTGTTGTCTTGTTCTCTGAGATCGAAAGAGTAATATTTGCATCGCCTGAGCCCGAAGTCGAAGACAGGGTTATCCAGGATGCATCCTTGGATGCTGTCCATTCAGCATTTGATGTGATCGTGACACTCTTCGAGGTAGAAGCTGACGTTATGGTGAAGCTGGAAGGCGAAACCGTTGGTACTTCGACCGCAGCACCATTCTGCGTCACGGAGATGGTACGGCTGAGTGATCCCGAAGTAAGATTCGTCAGCGATACAGTTACGGTCCCTGTGCGCTTCGAGATACTTGTATTGGCTGCAGCCTTTACTGTGATGATGTTACCATTTGTTGAGACAGTAATCCAACTAGCATCCTTGGTCGTGGTGAACGAGCCGTCGGTACTTACGGATATGTTATCGAAGCCTCCGGAAGCCTCAAAGGTTAGACTCTCGGGCGAAACGGTGAGGTACTTGCCATCCTGCGTGACAGTTACATTAGCTGTTCCTACACTATTCTGAACTGTAATTGTTCCAGTTCGGCTGGTTGTAGTCTTGTTCTCCGAGATTGAAAGAGTGATAATGGCATTACTTGAGCCTGAAGTCGAAGACAGGGTGATCCAAGAAGCATCCTTCGATGCCGTCCATGCCGCATTCGATGTGATCGAAATGCTCTTGGATGTTGCAGCCGATGTGACTGAGATGTTCGATGGGTTGACGGTTGGTGCTTCTACAGAAGAGCCATTTTGAGTCACAGAGATAGTTCTGCTGAGCGAGCCCGAAGTAAGATTCGTCAACGATACAGTTACCGTGCCAGTGCGTTTTGTGGTGCTGGTATTGGCTGCAGCCTTCACTGTGATGGTACTACCGCTTGTCGTAACGGTAATCCAGCTGGCATCCTTCGAGGTAGTGAATGTGCCATCGGTGCTTACTGTGACGTTTTCGGAGCCGCCAGAAGCCTCAAAGGACAGACTCTCAGGGGAAACAGTGAGATACTTGCCATCTTGTGTGACAGTCACCTTGGCTGAACCCGCACAGTTCTGGATCGTGACAGTGCCTGTTCGGCTGCTTATAGTCTTGTTTTCCGAGATGGAAAGGGTAATATTCGCGTTGCTCGAACCAGAAGTCGATGACAAGGTGATCCATGAAGCATCCTTGGAAGCAGTCCAATCGGCATTCGACGTAATCGAGATACTCTTCGATGTCGCTGCAGAGGTAACAGAGATACTGGTAGGAGATACTGTTGGCACCTCTACATTGGCACCATTCTGTGTCACAGTGATGGTGCGACTGAGCGAACCCGAAGTGAGATTAGTCAGAGATACAGTTACAGTGCCGGTACGTTTCGAGATACTTGTATTGGCCGCAGCCTTCACCGTGATGGTGTTGCCACTTGTCGTAACGGTGATCCAGCTGGCATCCTTCGAAGTTGAGAATGTTCCATCGGTACTTACTGTTGCCGTATTTGTTCCACCTTCAGCATTGAATGTCATTGAAGTGGGATTTACAGTAAGGAAACGACCGTCTTGAGTGACAGTAATCTTTGTGGTATTGCCACTGTTAACACCCTTCAAGGTAATACTGCCCGTACGTGAATTCGTCGAGGGATTGTCCGAAACAGTCACGTTGATTTTCTTGGTGCCAGTACCAGATGTAGCCGACAAAGATATCCAGTTGTTGGAAGAAGTTGCCGTCCATTGGTCATTGGTTGTCAGCGTGAACGAGTGTGTTTCGTTTACGGATGTGGCATTCAACGTTGTTGCGTCGACCGTCCAGGTGTAGGAGGTAGCTGATTGGGTTACCGTAATAGTCTGCGAGAGTTTTCCGCTGGTCAATCCAGTAAGTTCAACGACAACTGAACCTATACGGGTAGATGTTCCGGGATTAGCCGCTGCAGTGATGGTAATATCATTGGTGTTTTTCTTGACACTGATCCATGAATCTTTGCTTGTAGCACTGAAAGTGCCATCAGTAGTAACAGTTACCATTGCGCTACCGCCATCATTCGAGAATTCAACCGAAGTGGGGTTGACTGTTAATGTCTTTCCGTTCTGAGTGATTTCGACAGTCTTGGTTATCTTACTATTCGTGCCCACAAAGGTTACAGTGCCCTTGCGTTCATTGGGCGTCTTGTTTTCGGTAAGATTGATGTTGATCAATTGGGTGCCTGTGCCAGAAGTTGACGACAGGACAATCCAATTGTCGGAAGCACGAGCTGTCCATGCATCATTGGTAGTGAGGCTTACCGCATCAGAGTACTCAGAAGAGCTGGCGGTGATTGCGGTCTTGTCGATGTCGAATGAATACTCAGTGCCAAACTGTGTAATGATCACATCACGGGTAGCACTGCCTTCGGTCAAGCCTGTCATATAGATGGTCAGTGTATCGGAGCGCTGCTCAGGACTCACATTTTTGGCTGCTGTAACCGTAAGCCCAGTGATTGCTTGGGTGACTGTCAACCATGAACCGATTTCCTTCTTATTCCAGGTATATTCGCCATTTGCTGTTACCGTGATGGATGAAGAGCCGCCTTCAGCTTCGAAGGATATTGTTGTTGGGTCAATGGTCAAGGACTTGCCATCTTGAGAGATGTTGACGACAACAGATTTATCTCCGGAATTCTTGATTGTCACCGATCCGGTTCGCTTCGTAGTGGTGGTATTTTCAGCAAGACTAATGGTGATTGTTTGCCCAGGGGAACCAGAGGTGGCTGACAAAGAGATCCATGAATCGCTTGCTGTTGCGCTCCATGAATGAGTTGAGGTAATGGTTATTGACTCTGAAGCAGCAAGAGCGCCCACTGAGATGGACGTCTTATCTACACTGATTGACGAAACCGGCAGTTCGCCACTTGACGGCAAATATGGTTCCCAATCTTCCAATGGGCTGTCGGTGCAGGCTGCAAAGGCGGCCAATAATGTGACAATCAGTATGTTTGAATATCGTCTCATGATTTCGAGTAGTCTGTATAGTTTACAACTAACAATAAATTGCAGTTTGATTAATTATGGGCAGACGGCGCGCACGGGGAAACCGTAGCTGCGTTAGTCGTTGTTCCAGCCCCAGTAGTTCGAATGGAAGCCGATGTTATAAGCGAGGTTCTCGTAGTACGGACTTAGCAACGACGACCAGTAGAAGTCGTCCGAGCCCTCGCCATCGAGGTTGTCGTGCCAACGGATACCAGCAGCATGATTCGGGCCAGTCTCCTTGATGCTATTCGCACCGTTCAACTGCGTTTAAGTTCTTGTACAATTATCAATCAATTCCTAGATCTGGTCGAGCTATAGCATCCTCCACGAGCCTCCCCACTTGACATATGCCACATCGTGTTTTGTTCCACTTATATCCCCACAATATCATGGCAAGTTTCCTTTGATCCATCACAATGAATATAATTGCCCCAACTAAAACGATCTTTAGTCTCTGTCTCACCCAAGCATAATAGTTGCCCTTTTCAACTGGATTAGTGGCATCGATGTTGCAGCATGACCATTTTGTACCTGAAGACAGACCGAGATCAATCATTGAGGATGGTTGCTATCTGGGCAACCAAAAGCACCTTGAGGTTTCTCAGGAGATATGACTGGACGAACGGCCTTGCCTAAGTCTCGTGAGCTGTAATACAGATTCCAGTGACCCGAATCGAAGAGGAGACAGTACTCGCAGTACGATTCTTCAGGTGCGCTAGACGACGACCAGTAGATACCTGTCGATTCTTTGTCGATGTGTAACCCATACATACGATTGCCCGTTGCGGGAAGGAAGATTGTGGCACCGTTTGGCCCTATGACAAGTGTGCCGTTCACACCATTCAGATTAGTCCATTTACGGGTACAATAATCAATCAGTTCCAGTATTTGGTCGGACGAAGGCATTCGCCATAAATCGCCCCACTTCATATGAGCCACATCGTATTGAGTGCCAGCTATGTCGTCTCCTATATGTTGGCAAGTCTCATGTGACCCATTACAATACTTATATGTGCTCCAATCATAATACTCCTTCTCCTCTGTCTCCCCCCAGGCATAATAGCCGCCATATTCTTCAGGTTTGGAGGCTCCGACATTCCAGCTCGCCCACTTCGTGCCAGAGGGTAGGCCGAGGTCGATGGCTTCAGCTACGGGATATTGTTTTTTGGGGGCGGCAACTGGACGGACACAACATCCCTCATAGCGTGGATAACTAACCATATGTTGTTCTAATTCTCCAGATGAACCCCACAGAGCCATGAAATAGGAATGATCAATAAAATAGTCGAGGGTAGCAGACCAATATGCTCCATCAAAAGGCCAATTGTCAGTAGCTGGCATAAAAATACTGAGGCCACTAGGTCCAACTATTCTGCATCCCTTTACACCATTATACGAAGTCTCTTCAAAACTACAACTGTGAAGTAATTCCTTGCATTGATCATACGATGGCATTTGCCAATCTGGTCCCCACTTGACATATGCCACATCGTATTCTGTTCCACTGATATCCCCACCAATATCATGGCATGTTTCCTCTGTGCCATCACAATGGGTATAGTTGCTCCATCTAAAACGATCTTTCGTCTCCGTCTCTCCCCAAGCATAATAGTTGCCCTTTTCAACTGGATTAGTGGCATCGACGTTGCAGCATGACCATTTTGTACCTGAAGACAGACCGAGATCAATCATGTGAGGATGATGGCCATCGGGGCAACTGAAGGAAGTTTGAGGTTTCTCTGGGGTAATAACTGGGCGCACCGAAAGTCCATTACTTCTTCTTGTATAGCCCCAATACCACATATAAGAATAGAAGCATAGGTACGATGCATCTGCATCATCATTCGGACAGAACGTAGATGACCATAAGTAGCCATTTTCACCCTGGTATTTAGGATCGTGGTCCCCGCCGCCAGCAGCAGGCAAGAAGATTACATTTCCATTTGGTCCAGTAACAAGTTGGCCTTCTACGCCATTTTGAGTGGTCCAATCCCAAGTGCAGTTATCAAGCAATTCATTAATCTGTGCCCTTGTCGGCATTCGCCATGAACCGCCCCATTTCACATGGGCCACATCGTATTCTGTGCCAGCAATGTCTTTCCCGATGAAATGACAAGTTTCATATGAACCATCGCTATATTCATACGTGCCAATATCATAGAAATCCTTTTCTTCTGTCTCACCCCAGGCATAGTAGTCGCCATATTCCTCGGGAGCTGTGGCTCCGACATTCCAGCTTGCCCATAATGTCCCACTTGGTAGGCCTAAATCTACATACTCGTGGCCATTGATTAAATTACTTCTGGCATTCTGCTGGACACTGACGGTTTTTGATAGTGAACTGGATGTGTTATTCGATAAAGATACAAAAACAATACCTGTTCGAGAATTTGTTGTCGTATTAGTTAGAGCAGTTATGGTAATGGTATTTCTCTCTGATGTAACTAAGAGCCAACTTTCGTTCGTAGAAACCGTGAACGTACCATCAGTTGTTACAGTTATGACCTCAGAGCCGCCATCGGCAACGAACGAAAGGCTCTCGGACGACAACGTGAGAAACTTGCCCTCACTCGGCAGATACGGCTTCCACTCCTCCAACGCACTGTCGGCGCAGGCTGTAATAGCAACTAAAAAAACGGTGATCAGTATGTTCAAATTACGGTTCATGATAATGAATCTTCTTTAGAAGGACACGAAAACACCTACACGAGCATTGAAACCAGAACCAAAGCCCTTTACCTTTGACGATATGTCAGAAAGTTTGGTATAAGTATCGGATTTCATCACAGCGAATCCAAACTCGGGACTTGCACTCAAGCCGAAGTTCTTTGTAAAGTAGTATTCAAAGCGCGCACCCACGGAGGCAGGAACGGCATAGCAACTCGTGGCATCAGGATCTGTTCCACTACCCTTACGCACCTGTGAACCAGAAATATTCGACACTCCTATGCCAAGCTGTGGTGTAATGCGGAACTTCAATTCGCTGGGAATTCGATAACCCAACTTGAGTCCAAAGAACATGGGCTTATATGTATAAGAGTATCCTAAATTACCGCTCTGTGATGTCTGTTTCCATGCTATCTCTTCGCTCTCAGCAAGGCCTAGAAGGAAAGTCCATTCGATGTTGAAGTTATGGATATATGCTCCAACCGATGCGCCAACTCCCATCAACATACCTGCTTGAAAATTGGCTTCGACATAAAAGAAAGTTTTAGAAGGGTGGGATGGTATCGAATCTAAATTGCCTTTCAACCAAATGGTCTCCCCTTTGATGATAGATATTTCCTTAGTCTTGGACACATAGCCATCTCTTTTAATTTCAACCTTATGGATGCCTATAGGAATCTTAAAATAATCATAAGGAGTAGTACCTTTCTTCTCTCCATCAATCCAAACTTCCGAGTACTTTGGCTCAAACTCCACCAATAAAAGGCCCTCAGAAACTTCTCTGTCGATATAAGTATGGTGGATAACCGTATCAGTCGTCGTATTCATAGAATCATAATGAAAACTTTCGATAGAAAGATTCCGCGCATCACTCATTGAACATCCTACATAAAGTAGTAGAATCAAAGAAAATAAATGTTTCATTGTATTATGGTAGAAAGAACGATCTTTATTTGAACGCTGCAAAGATAAACTATTTTTTGCAAATATGCATATTTTTTTACAGTTTTTGTTCGAAATTATTAGTTTTTCTGTCGAAACTTGTTATTTCGTGCTTTTCCGGGAGTTTTTTCTCTTTCAAGTCTTTTAAGTTATTTGTTCATACATTTTATGCATTGTCTCAACTATAAGAATTCTCCATTAATCGACGCATGTCCCCAACGAACGTTGAAGTTTATCATTCTGCGGGATTATGACCTTCAGTGTATATGCACCATCGACGAAAGTCCTCAGGAGGAGAAGTTTCCAAGATAGGCTCTATTTCACATATTAGCAAATTACACAATCTTTGTGTATCCCAGTCTCTGCTTCTTTCGGAGGGTAATCTATGGTAAATATGATTCACATGGATCATGTTAATAGTATTTGGGTGGATAACAAACATACTAATTTTATCTCAATTTACGGCATTGCATGGTTAATTATTGTTAATTTCCAACTTTTTGATGAATAATAAATAAGTATTTGAAATTTTAATATTATATTTGCTGCGTGTAACTTTATAGTTATATCATGTTTGAAAGAAGGTGCATTAAATTTTATTTCGAAAGTCTTTAATTAGTACGCATATTTGGAATATGAACTAATTGATAAACTTTAATTATCATAATAGTTTTTATACAGAAGCATTGACTATTCAAGCATTGAAACAACTCTTATTATTTACTCGTATAGAAAACTATTGTTTCACCCCTATATTTTATCGGTTATGAAAAAGTTTATCGTATTAATTTTAACATTTTTGGTGTTAACATCTTGTAATAAGACACTAAATGATGGTATTGACTGGGAACCTGGTGCAGATGAGGAACAGTACACGAAGGATGGTCTAAAGGTCGAACTGCAGTGGTATGGTGATAGCATTTACATGGTTGCAAATGTTAACGATAAAATGGGCAGAACATTGGCGTATATCTCAAGGCAAAAGGATGACGACATCTGCACAGTAGTCAAGTACCTATATAATGACTCAGGAGGAGTGAGAGGATTTTTGGTTTATCCAAATTGCTATCCGATGGCAGATAGACGAGACAAGGCTATTTTAAAAGAAATGCAAACTGATGAACTCCAGAATTATAAGAAAATGCTATGGAGCGAATTCTCAAAGAGGAACCATCCATGTAGTATTGGTTTGGCATTAGCCTTAGACGATCGGGAGGATCGACCTTGTGCTGCTCGTTACTATTTCAAATATGATGAAGACGAGATATCAGAGGTTTACGATCCCATACTAAATCTTAAGATAGAAGCAGAATTGGTAGGGATTAAATACGATGTGCGTCAACAAACGAAGTATTTGGAAGATGAAACCATTATTGGCGATGTGCAACTTTTATTTACGGATGAATGCGGATATGATGAAAGTCTTCTTGTATATAAGACTTATCTAGGATATCGTCCTTTGGAGAAACTGGAGATTCGGTATGACCGGATTTCAGAGCATACAATATTCCGTTCGGACAGACCAGAACCTTTTGTAACTATGTTATGTGAAGAGTCAGATAATTCTGATTCCACACGGAGATATGTACTAACTTGTGACTTTGATGATAAAAAACTGGTTTCGACTTATGTGGATGGTATTCTTCAGAAGGTAGAACAGGTGAGTGAATGGGGGACTGTGTTAAAACAGGATTTATTTTTTGAATCATTGGACAAAAAGGCCTATATTTGCTTTTTTAAGAACTACAATTATCAGACCAAGCAATTGATTAAAGTGGGTGAGGAGCGTATCTTGAAGCCTGATTTTTATATGATGTATGATGAGGACGAAGAGATGCAACTTGACGGTTACTTGCATATAATGTGGGGCAGATTTGGCATTGATAGTTATTGGGATGTCCGAAGATACTTATATACAGATGAGTAACGACTAGAAGAAATTTGTAAAATAATAGATCTGCAGATTTTTTTTGAATGTCGAATTGCCCGAAGGCTAAAAGACCCTCGGGCTTTCTTCATTGTCTTTAAATGCATTGCATATGTTTCGTAGGCATCTGTCAGCAAGGAGAGGCGGTTGGCAATCATTCTGGGAAGTAAACATGATGCAAGAGTGTCAACAAGTACGTACTCCATATCGATTGATTAATTGAATGAGGATCATAAGCACATATTCGAGGACATCATTCTGCGGAAGCAAGTCCTTCAGAGTATATCCCACCATCGACGTATGTCCTCAAGAGAAGAAGATACCGACCTGAACGTCCACTGAGTTCGGCTTCGTAGCGCAAAAGCCAATTTGTAGGAAGAATGAGTGGTCTGACCCGTCTCCGAACGTCTCCGACGAATCTCCGAAAATATCTCCAAACTTGTACAAGTTTCTCCGAAAAATTCCAACTTTTCGGAGAATGCTTCATAGTCTTTAAAGTCGATACGGGGTTTGCCGAATGCGTACGATAAAAGAATCTATATTTTTGTTATTCCAAATAAGACTTCATAAATGTGGCGATACAATGATCAAGGATACCAAAAAGCTTTTTGGCCTTATCAAAGGTCATGGGGTCGATGCTATAGCAATAGTCATTAACATACTCATTAAAATCCGTCAATCTCCAGTTGACGATACAGTCTTTAACTAAATCTATTTCGATGACTTCATAAATTCTGTTACGGAAGGTTATTTCATCTGACACGTATCCAAATTTTATTGCATTATTGTCATTATTTATGAAGTAGAAGTAAAATTGGCCAAATTGCATTTCATGTTTCAATTGTATCTTGGTAAACTCCATCGAAAGAAATTGTTTCTTTCCTTTCTCGAATAGGTCCAAGGCTTGCCGGAAAATAGATTCGGTAATCTCTCTCTTCTTGATGAAAGGACCTTTCTTGCGATGAAGATAGACTATTATCCCATCATAAATGTTAGCGTAAAAGGTTTCTGCTACGAAGAAGTCCTCAGTTATCTCTAAGACATGGGCGAAGCAGTAAATATTGTCATATGAAAGCAAAGCATAGTACTGCCCCACTTCCAATCTACCCACTTTGGGAAAATAGCTCTTTGGTATTTCTTCTTTAGGGATATGATACATATTGGTCAATTTATTAAGGCAACAAAGATAGGAAAAAATCATGAAGATGTCAAACCTTTTTGAGATTTTTTTTTCAAATTCGTGATAATTTGTGTTTAAAATATCTTGGGCCTTTTGGTTCATTCCCCTTTAAGGGGCCCGAGGGTGTCCGGTCCTGTATCCAGATGGCTTTTCTTCTGGCTTTAGCCTTTTTTCTTATTAAAAATAATTCTCAAATTCTCAAATTCGTGATAAAAAGTAATTAAATTCTTGATCGAGGCGACAGGTTTTGGGACACTTCTTCCCCTCTGTCGCGCATTCGAGTGCCTGTCGCTACATCCCCATCAAATAGTGGAAGAAAAACTTGCGAACGTGCAGAAAAGGGCCTACCTTTGCGGTGTCAAAATGAAAATCAATGAACAATTAACAATAAATAATTAACAATTGATTTTCGAGACAAAAATAAAAAACAATAATATCAACAA
>JAEEGL014848614.1_pt1 | contig 20495 bp, 20 predicted proteins | sample 9134231 | NCBI WGS metagenome assembly JAEEGL01 (sample SAMN16246548, study PRJNA631951) | gut metagenome | biome: gut microbiome; feature: rumen; material: fiber-attached | host: Bos | place: Iran: Karaj | collected 2018-10
AGGCAGCGGCATAATGATATCCGCACCGCATGTTGTATCGGTGCTTGATAACAATTATCCGTGGGTAGTAACGATAACGGGAAGCATAACCGACAGCACGGGTACTCCCGGAATAATCGCTATTGATGTAAGGTTCTCCGACATCGCGGGATATATCGATGTAGTCGGTATCGGACAGCACGGATACTGCTTCATAATGGACGGTGACGGCAACATCATCTACCACCCGCAGCAGCAGCTCATCCATACAGGTCTTAAGGAAGAGAACGGGATGATGAGTTCTTTCGGCGACGGCTCACATATGGCGGACGGTGTCATCTACACGGTGAAGACATTGGAAGACACGGGCTGGAAGATCATCGGTGTAACTTATCTTGATGAGACGGTAACCAACAGAGTTAACACTATGATCATTGTCTCCGTGCTTATACTTTTGCTTGTCGTGCTTGTATCCTTCTTAAGCGGAACTCTTTTCTCGCATCTGTTTACAAAGCCTGTTAAGAAACTTACGGACGCGATGAGAGACTTCGAGGATAATGCCCAGGACTTCGTCTTCGAGCCCATATTGGGTGCGGTTGAGGTTAACAGCCTGTCGGATTCATTTGAGCATCTTGTAAAGAGGATCCAAAAGCTCATGGAGGAGGTTAAGGAGGAGGAGAACACACTCCGTAAGACGCAGCTCATGGCACTGCAGGCACAGATCAACCCGCACTTCTTGTACAACACTCTTGATGCCATCTCATGGATGTGCGAGGAGGGCAAGAACAAGGATGCCGTGCTGATGGTAAACAACCTCGCGAAATTATTCAGGATAAGCATAAGCCGCGGCCAGGAGATCATACCGATAGATAAGGAGATACAGCATGCGCAGTGCTATCTTCAGATTCAGAAATACAGATATAAGAACCAGTTCGATTATAAGTTCGAGATCAATGAGGATTTAAGACACTATCTTTGCAACAAGATAACGCTGCAGCCGCTTATCGAGAATGCACTCTATCACGGTCTTAACATGATCGATGAGGGCATGATCATCATACGCGTTTATGAGGATGGCGACTGCATCATACTCGAGGTTGAGGATAACGGTGTCGGAATGAGCGAGGAACAGGTTGCGGAATTGTTCGTAGGTGATATCACCGACCGCGGTATAGGCGTTAAGAATGTAAATGACAGGATCAAGATCTACTTCGGTGAGGAGTACGGAATTACTGTTAAGTCGGAACTCGATGAAGGTACGACAGTATCCATAAGGATACCGAAGACGACGGAGGATGACAGGATTGAGAAGTAACGGACAGAAACTTCGCTATGTTGTGATAATAAGCGTGATCCTGCTTTTGGTTGTCGGGACAGGTATCTTCATGCTCGTAAAAAGGGCCTCGGATACGGGATCGGTCTTTAAGGTCGATGAACAGCGTTCTTATGTTGCCGTCATAGGAAAGTCAAACACATCGGCTTTCTGGGAGAGCGTATCGTCAGGTGCCAGAGCTTCTGCGGCTGAGTACAATCTCGACATGACTTTCGAGGCGCCTGACAACGAGGAAGACTTCGAAGCTCAGAACGAGATGATAAGGCGGGCTATAGCACAGGGCGCGGATGCCATCGTCTTCTCGGCGATAGATTATAACGGCAACGCTGAGGCGATAAATGAAGCAATCGATGCCGGTATTCCCGTTGTTGTCATTGACAGTGATGTAAACAGCGACAATGTGTCATGCAGGATCATGACCGATAACTATGCTGCGGGACAGATGGCAGGACAGCATGCAGTCGAAGATTCGGATGGTGAACTTATTGTCGGAGTGGTCAATTACGATGTAAATTCCGCGAACGGACAGCAGCGTGAGCAGGGGTTCTGCGATGCGATATCGGCTTCCGGGCGTGTAAGGTCGGTATATACGATCAACTGTGTCTCGACCGAGGAGTCGGCATACGAAGGCACGACGGAACTTATGAGCAGTCATCCCGATATCAATACGCTGGCGGCATTAAACGAGCTCATGAGTTTGGGTTCAGGTTATGCGATAAGAGATATGGGTCTTCAGGACGATGTAGCCATCTATGCGTTCGACAGTAATGTTGTGTGCGTCGGGATGCTCGAGACGGGCGAGATAGACGGACTTATTGTCCAGAACCCGTTTGCAATGGGATATCTGGGCGTTGAGAACGCATATAAGCTTATAAACGGACTGCCGATAGATTCGGAGCGCATAGACACCACGACCACTTATGTATCGTCCTCGAATATGTATGATATCGATATACAGCGCATGATATTTATGTTCGGTGAATAGCAAATACTTGAATCTTTTGTCTTATCGTGTTTAATTAAAAGACAAAGAGCAGGCAGGAGATTTGTTTGACATATGGGTAGAGAAGAGAAGTATAAGCGCCTCGATAAGCTCGTTTCCGAGATGAACAAAGCCTATGAGGAAGAGGATCTTTTAAATGCGCTCGGCAAGCGTAAGCTTCCGGACCGCGACAAGATAGTAATTATCATTAAGGCTATAAGAAGACTTATGTTCCCGGGCTACTTCGGGCAGGTTGCGTTCGAGAAGACTTCTTCCCGCTATTTTGCAGGTGAGATGATAAGTTCCGTCATCGAGGAACTTAAAAAGCAGATAATAATCGCATTAAAGTACGGCCGTGATGACGTTGATGAGAAGAAGATCGCCCAGAAGGCAGAGGAGATCTGCTATGATTTTGCAGATACGTTCCCTGAGATATTAAGGGTGCTTCTTACAGATGTACAGGCAGGCTACGACGGTGACCCCGCTTCGGGCAGCAAAGAAGCGGTCATCTTCTCGTATCCCGGCTTCAATGCTATCTTCATCTACAGGATCGCTCACGAGCTTTATGTCCGTAATGTTCCGTTCATTCCCCGTATGATGACCGAGTATGCTCATTCGAGAACAGGTATCGATATCAACCCGGGCGCCAAGATAGGAGAATACTTCTTTATCGACCACGGTACGGGCGTTGTTATCGGTGAGACAACAGAGATTGGTAACAATGTTAAACTTTATCAGGGCGTCACTTTGGGTGCTCTTTCCACACGTAAGGGACAGCTTCTGTCCGGCGTTAAGAGACATCCTACGATCGGCGACAATGTCACGATCTATTCTAATGCGACCATCCTCGGAGGCGAGACTGTAATAGGTGCCAACACCACCATAGGCGGTAACTCGTTCATAACAGGACCTGTTGCAGCCAATACAAGGGTAAGCATTAAGACTCCCGAACTTACTATAAAGGGGCCGACTGTTGAGAATGCAGATTCTCCTTACGACTGGATAATCTGATCAGCTCATATGAGTTCAGATAACACCGCTTTTGATATTCAGGAATACATGACGAAGGGCGTCGTCCGTGTCGTCACGGATTCTATACGTGCGACTGCCAGGAATCCGCGTGAAGCGTTGTTTATGAGCTCGTTTGCCATAGCCTCTTCGGCGGCTTCGAAGAAGCGTGCCGGACTTGAGAAGAAGGGGGAGCATATCCCGCCATTCCTTATCGCGAGCATAACAAGCAAGTGCAATCTTCACTGCGCAGGCTGCTACTCGCGTGCCAACGATGCATGTTCTGACGAAGAACCCGGAGATCAGCTGACGGGGGATGAGTGGGAGAAGATTTTCGCTGAGGCTGATGATCTCGGTGTGAGCTTTATCCTTCTTGCCGGCGGCGAGCCTTTTATGCGCTACGATGTCATAAAGCGTGCGGCGTCACACAAGAACATAATGTTCCCGGTCTTCACGAACGGTACCGTCCTTCACGATAAATACATGGATATGCTCGACAGTAACCGCAATATCGTTCCCGTCATAAGTATCGAGGGCGATGAGAGCACGACCGACAACCGCCGCGGGGAAGGCGTTTACGGGCAGGTCAAGACGGTGATGGAGAAGCTTCGTGACAGAGGAATTATATTCGGTGTTTCCATTACCGTTACCACCCAAAACATGGAAGAAGTCTACTCCGGCGATTTCGTCACCGGACTTAGCGGGTTAGGCTGCAAAGCGGTGATCTATGTCGAGTATGTGCCGGTAACTAAGGAGAGCGAACACTTAGCTCCGACTGAGGAGCATCACCCCTATATGCAGCGAAAAGCATCCGAACTCCGCGCCTCATACCCGGGCATTGTCTTCATCTCTTTCCCGGGTGACGAGAAGACATCGGGAGGATGCGTTGCGGCAGGAAGGGGATTCTTCCACATAAATTCACACGGAGGCGCAGAACCTTGCCCGTTCTCCCCGTACTCTGATGTCAATGTGCGTGACACCTCGATCCGCGAGGCGATGAAGTCACCCCTGTTCTATGCTCTTAATGCTGAAGGGCTGCTTCTTGATACACATATCGGAGGCTGCACACTTCACGCGAACAAAGATCTTGTCGAAAAGATAGTATCCGGAAACAGTTGATATTATTGGGTTTTCAGTGACGCAAGTTTTATTGTTGACAAATTATATTGTATCAAATATAATATCATCAAACAGAAAAACAAACCCGGCCCGCAAAAGCAAAGAAAGGGGACTTAATTATGTCTATCTATGATTACTCAGTACCTATGACTAACGGTGAGGAGCTTAAGCTTGATAAGTTCAAGGGCAAGGTAATGCTCATTGTAAATACAGCAACAGGATGCGGCTTCACACCTCACTATGAGCCGATCGAGCAGATGTACGAGAAGTACCATGAGAAGGGCTTTGAAGTAATCGATGTTCCCTGCAACCAGTTCATGGGTCAGACTCCCGGAACGGATGAAGAGATCCACGAGTTTTGCACATTGAAATACAACACCAAGTTCCCTCAGATGAAGAAGTCTGATGTTAACGGTGAGAATGAACTGCCGCTGTTCAGATACCTTAAGGACCAGCAGGGATTTAAGGGATTCGGTAAAGGTCCCAAGGCAATGACGATGTCATTAATGCTCAAGGGAATCGATAAGGACTATAAGAACAATCCTGATATCAAGTGGAACTTCACTAAGTTCCTCGTAGACCGTGAAGGTAATGTCGTAAGACGTTTCGAGCCCACGGAAGATATGAAGGAAGTTGCTAAAGCTGTTGAGGAACTGATCTGATCAGTCTTTCATAAAACCCAAACAGGAAAGGGACAGGAGTATATGGATAACGCCACTCAAAAATACGCTGCTTTAAAGCTTGAAAACCAGCTTTGCTTTCCCCTCTATGCGGCGGCAAGAGAAGTGACGGGTCTTTATACCCCTATCCTTTCTGAGTTGGGTATCACTTACACACAGTACATTGCATTTATGGTGCTCTGGGAAAAGGACGGCATCACCGTTGGTGAGTTAGGAAAGAAACTATTCCTTGATACAGGCACTCTTACCCCGATGTTAAAGAAGCTCGAGGCACAAGGCTATATAGACCGTAAAAGAAGCGAGGAAGACGAGCGCGTAGTAAAGATCTTCGTAACAAAGAAAGGTTTTGAACTGCGCGAGAAGTGTCTGGATATCCCTGCTAAGGTTGGCAAGTGTGCAAGTCTAAGTAAGCTCTCCCGCGAGGACGCGGCGACCCTTTACAGGATCCTTTACGGTATCTTAAAAGAAGATTAATCTTCGGATTCAGTGCCGGCTGCCGAGAGCATGACCGCGTAACTGTAAAGTCCCACTCCTTCGGGTTCGTCGGGATGATAATCATTCCACATATAAACTGATGTATCAACATCATCAAGAACATCAAGGATAATGAATGAGGGATCCATAAAGTACCATCCCTCCTCATCGCACCAGACTCTCATAGCATCCGCATATTCCTGTCTTATATCGTATGCCTCTGCACGCTGATTAAGGAAAGGCCAGGGGGCGATGAAATATATCTTCGCGTCCGGAGACAATTCAGTTGCAGCATCCGCGAAAGTATCGAGGTTATCGATAAACTCTTCGGTGTTCTGTGCACATATGAGCTCGTCTCTGAACAGAACATCGTTTATCCCGATAGCTACAACATATATGTCTGCCTGCGGAAGGTCACCCAGTATGGAAACGAGGAAAGTCGTGGTCCAGCCGCCCTGCGAGAAATTCTTGACCTCACCTCTGATGAATGGAAGAAGCGGATTGTACCAGGGTACAGGTTCCTCAAAAGCAGACCCGTAAGTGATGCTGTCACCTACAAAGCAAATAGACTTGCCGCTCTCGAAGTCTTCGAAAAGCTGATTGTTGTAAATATACTCAGGGGGAATCCCGGCTGTTGATTCGGTCGCTTCTTCAATTGTTGTATCCTCTGTGGCTTCAGATGTCTCATCTTCAGTATTGTTAATAGCGCATGACGATACACAAACGAAGGCCGCAAGAATAACTGATGCAAGAATTGTCCTGTTAAAGTTTTTCATAATAAGATAATACCACTTTACAGAATCCCACACCTGTGGTATCTTTTGCTTGATACAAAAACCGTTGATGCGGAGATAACGGCGACGACGCCTTTACAGAGAGCCTGTGGTGCTGGAAGTCAGGTAAGAAACGAATCGTCAAATGGACCGCTGAGGGCGCAGTCAAATGTGTAAACAGAGTATTCTGCGACGGCAGGCACCGTTAACAGCCGGAGGTATGATAGTACCTTTAAGAGTACGGTAAACCGTAAATCAAGGTGGCACCGCGGATAATGTAATTATTCGTCCTTGACAGAAGTAATTCTGTTGAGGGCGTTTTCTTTTGCCCTCGGCAAATGAAGGAGGGCAAACAAATGCAGATCAGACCTACACTTGATGAGGTTCGTAAGATCGCTTCCGAAGGCAAGTATGATGTACTGCCGGTCAGCGTTGAAATCTTATCGGACTTCACGACGCCGATCGAAGCGCTGAAGATCCTGAAGAATGCTTCGGATCACTGCTATATGCTCGAGTCGGCACAGGCAAACGAGACGTGGGGCCGTTATACATTCTTAGGTTTTAATCCCAGGGCACTTATAACCTGTAAAGATGGTGTTCTTGAGGTTGACGGTGTGAAATCACACACTGATGATCCGTCCGCCGAATTAAGAAAGATCATGAGCGGATATAAAAGCCCGAGGTTTGATTATCTTCCCCCTTTCGCAGGGGGCCTCGTAGGCTACTTCTCTTACGATTACCTGACTTACAGCGAGCCGACGGCAAAGTGTGATGTCGATGATGAAGAAGGTTTTAAGGATGTTGATCTCATGCTCTTTGACAAGGTCATCGCCTTCGATAACCTAAAGCAGAAGATAATCATCATCGAGAACATGAAGCTTAATGAAGGAGATGACGGCTACAACAGAGCTGTTAAGACTTTAAAGGATCTTACGGATCTTCTTCATAACGGTAAGAAGATTGAAGAGAAGGGCGGAAAGATAACGGGCGAAGTAACGCCTCTTTTTGACAAGGATGCTTTCTGCAAGATGGTTCAGAAAGGAAAGTCTCATATCAAGGAAGGAGACATCTTCCAGATAGTTCTGTCGAACAGATTAAGTGCACCGTTCGAGGGCAGCCTTCTTAACACATACAGAGTGTTAAGAACGATAAATCCCTCGCCTTACATGTTCTATTTCTGCGGTACGGATGTCGAGGTTGCAGGTGCTTCTCCGGAGACACTCGTTAAACTTCAGGACGGAATTCTTCACACGTTCCCTCTCGCGGGAACAAGACCCAGGGGAAAGACGGATGAAGAGGACAAGGCTCTCGAGGAAGATCTTCTTTCTGATGAGAAGGAACTTGCCGAGCACAACATGCTCGTTGACTTAGGAAGAAATGACTTAGGCAAGATAAGTGAATTCGGTTCGGTGGAAGTCGAGAAACTTCACTCGATCGAGAGGTACTCGCATGTCATGCATATCGGTTCCACGGTAAGAGGACAGATAAGACAGAACAAGGATGCATTCGATGCGATCGAGGCGGTCCTTCCCGCAGGGACACTCTCGGGCGCTCCCAAGATAAGAGCATGCCAGCTCATAGGCGCGCTCGAAAATAACAAGCGCGGCATCTACGGCGGAGCTGTCGGATATATCGACTTCACGGGCAACATGGATACTTGTATCGCGATAAGACTTGCGTTCAAGAAGAACGGCAAAGTATTCGTAAGATCGGGAGCAGGCATCGTTGCCGACTCGGATCCCGAGAAGGAATATCAGGAGTGCCTCAACAAGGCAAAGGCTTCTTTGAAGGCACTCGAACTTGCGAAGGAGGATGAGTTATGATCCTGCTTATAGATAACTACGACAGTTTCTCTTATAACCTCTATCAGCTCGTAGGACAGATCGATCCTGATATCAAGGTTATAAGAAACGATGAGATGACAGTAGATCAGATAAGAGCGTTAAACCCTGACCGCATCATACTCTCACCGGGGCCGGGAAGACCTGAGGACGCAGGTGTTATCATCGATGTTGTTAGGGAACTTGGAAAAGACTTTCCAATCCTCGGCGTGTGTCTCGGACACCAGGCGATATGTGCGGCATTCGGTGCGACGATCACCTATGCCAAGGAGCTCATGCACGGGAAGCAGTCGCTTGTAAGGTTTGACGGAAGATGTAAGCTTTTCGAGGGGATACCGCTCGGGAAGGTTGCGAGGTATCACTCGCTTGCGGCTGATGCCGGTACCATTCCCGATGAGCTTATGGTGACGGCGCTCACGGAAGACGGAGAGGTTATGGCGGTGCAGCACAAGGAGTATAAAATCTATGGTGTGCAGTTCCACCCCGAATCGATAATGACACCTGACGGCAAGAAGATGTTAACCAATTTCATTAAGGAGGCATAAGAACATGATTAAGGAAGCAATTGTAAAGATCGTAAACAAGGAAGACCTGACATACGACGAGGCATATCAGGTAATGAACGAGATAATGAGCGGCGAGACGACAGCTACTCAGAATGCGGCTTTCCTCGCATCACTCTCGACGAAGAGTGCAAGAGCGGAGACAACTGACGAGATCGCAGGTTGTGCGGCCGCTATGAGAGAACACGCAACTCCCGTGCAGACAGGCCTTGATCTGTTCGAGATAGTAGGAACGGGCGGCGATAACGCACACAGTTTTAACATCTCCACAACTTCGGCTTTGGTTGCGGCAGCAGGCGGCGTTAAGGTCGCAAAGCACGGTAACCGTGCAGCTTCAAGTAAGTGCGGAACGGCTGACTGTCTCGAAGCTTTGGGTGTAAATATAAATCAGAGTCCCGACCGCTGCAGAGAGCTTCTTAATGAGGTTGGAATGTGTTTCTTCTTCGCACAGAAGTATCACACATCTATGAAGTATGTGGGCGCTATCCGTAAGGAGCTAGGCTTCCGTACAGTGTTTAACATCTTAGGCCCCCTCACGAATCCCGGAAGACCTACGATGCAGCTTTTGGGTGTTTATGATGATTATCTTGTTGAGCCTCTCGCACAGGTTCTTGTAAGCCTCGGAGTAAAGCGCGGTATGGTAGTTTACGGCATGGATAAGCTCGACGAGATCTCCATGAGTGCTCCGACCAGGATCTCAGAGATAAAGGACGGCTGGTACAGAACATTCACGATCACACCGGAGGACTTCGGCTTCGAGCGCTGCACGAAGGATGATCTTAAGGGCGGAACTCCGGAGGAGAATGCGAAGATCACACTCGATATCCTTAACGGAGCCAAGGGACATAAGCGTAATGCTGTTCTTCTTAACGCGGGTGCTTCTTTGTATATCGGAGGAAAGGCTGATACTTTTGAAGAGGGTGTTAAGCTGGCAGCTCAGATCATAGATTCAGGAAAGGCTCTCGAGACTTTGAACAAGTTTATCGAAGTAAGCAACCGTCCCGAGGCAGAAGCATGACGATTCTAGACCAGCTTGCAGATTACGCCCGCGAGCGCGTCGCGGAAGCAAAGAGCGTCCGCCCCTTAGAGCAGGTCAGGGCTGAGGCTCTGGCTCTTCCCAAGGGTGACTTCGCCTTCGAGAAGGCACTTCGTAAAGAAGGAGTTTCCTTCATATGTGAGTGCAAGAAGGCATCCCCCTCGAAAGGCCTGATCGCGCCTGATTTCCCCTATCTTGAGATCGCGAAGGAGTACGAGACGGCGGGCGCGGACTGCATATCGGTATTAACCGAGCCCAAGTGGTTCTTAGGCAGCGACGAGTATCTCAAGGAGATTGCTTCTGCTGTCAGCATCCCGTGCATCAGGAAGGATTTTACTGTAGATGAATATATGATCTACGAAGCGAAGATCCTTGGCGCTTCTGCGGTGCTTCTTATCTGCTCGATCTTAAGTGAGGAGCAGATCAGCGAGTACATAGGAATCTGCGATGAGCTGGGACTATCCGCACTTGTAGAGACGCACGATGAGGAAGAGGTCGCCATGGCCGTAAGGGCAGGCGCGAGGATAGTCGGTGTGAACAACAGAAACCTCAAGGATTTCTCGGTCGATACCGGCAACAGCGCGAGACTTAAGTCTCTGGTAGGAGATGATATAATCTTCGTCTCGGAAAGCGGAGTGAAGGACGGTAATGATGTCGCTGAATTAAGAAAGATCGGCGTTGATGCCGTGCTCGTCGGCGAGGCTCTGATGAGAGCTTCCGACAAGAAGGCTAAGCTTAAGGAGCTTCGGGGATAATGACTAAGATCAAGTTCTGCGGACTTACACGTGCATGCGATATCGAAGCGGCAAATGAGTTGAAGCCGGACTATATAGGCTTCGTATTCTGGAGCAGGAGCAAAAGATATGTGACGCGCAGGAAGGCCCTTGAACTTAAAAAGCTTCTTGATCCTTCTATCGCGGCCGTAGGTGTGTTTGTCGATGAGGATATAGATGTCGTTAAGGCGTATCTTAATGACGGCATAATAGACATCGCACAGCTTCACGGACACGAGGATGAGGAATACATAAGAATCGTTAAAGAAGACACGGGCAGGAAAGTTATTAAGGCATTCAAGATCACATCTTATGAGAAACTTGCCGAAGCAAATAAAAGCTCAGCTGATTATGTGCTCCTTGATGCAGGTATGGGTGACGGCGTTACTTTCGACTGGTCGGTTGTAAAGAACGCGGAAAGGGAGTATTTTCTTGCAGGTGGTCTTCATCCCGGGAATGTAGCGGAGGCGGTAAAGATGCTTCATCCTTTTGCAGTCGATGTAAGCTCCGGGATAGAGACAGAGGGTATGAAAGATAAAGTGAAGATGGTATCTTTCGCAGATGCCGTAAGAAAGGAAGATAACACATGACGAATCCTAACGGACGCTTTGGAATACACGGCGGGCAGTATATCCCCGAGACACTCATGAATGCCGTGATTGAGCTCGAGGAAGCCTATAACAAGTATAAGAACGATCCTGAGTTTCAGGCGGAACTGACGGAACTCTTTAACGAGTATGCGGGGAGACCTTCAAGGCTGTATTACGCACAGAAGATGACGCAGGACTTGGGCGGCGCGAAAATCTACCTTAAGCGCGAGGATTTAAACCACACTGGTGCGCATAAGATCAATAATGTTTTGGGTCAGGCTCTGCTTGCAAAGAAGATGGGCAAGACAAGACTCATCGCGGAGACGGGTGCAGGTCAGCACGGTGTTGCTACTGCTACTGCTGCGGCGCTGTTTGGCATGGAGTGCGTTGTCTTCATGGGTGAAGAGGATACGATCAGACAGGCCCTTAACGTGTACCGCATGAGGCTTCTCGGCGCAGAGGTAATCCCGGTTAAGACCGGAACGCGCACGCTGAAGGATGCTGTCTCGGAGGCGATGAGGGAATGGACTTCACGTATAAGTGATACGCACTACTGCTTAGGCTCGGTTATGGGGCCTCACCCTTTCCCGACTATCGTCCGCGATTTCCAGGCTGTTATCAGTAAGGAGATCAAGGAGCAGATACTTAACAAAGAGGGAAGGCTTCCTGACGCTGTTATCGCTTGTGTCGGAGGCGGCTCGAATGCGATCGGAAGTTTCTATAACTTCATCGAGGATAAGGATGTCAGACTGATAGGATGCGAGGCAGCAGGCCGCGGTATTGATACTTTCGAGACGGCTGCAACGGTGAACACGGGAAGAGTCGGAATCTTCCACGGAATGAAGTCGTATTTCTGCCAGGATGAGTATGGTCAGATCGCACCTGTTTATTCGATATCGGCCGGACTTGATTATCCCGGCGTCGGTCCCGAGCATGCTTATCTGCATGACATCGGACGCGCTGAGTATGTTCCGGTTACGGATGAGGAAGCGGTACAGGCATTCGAGTATCTTGCCAAGACAGAGGGTATTATCCCTGCAATCGAGTCTGCACACGCTGTGGCATATGCGCGTAAACTTGCTCCTACACTTGATAAGGACAAGATCATCGTCATCACCATATCAGGAAGAGGCGACAAGGACTGTGCGGCGATTGCCCGTTACAGAGGGGAGGATATCCATGAGTAAGATAGCTGAAGCTTTTAAGAACGGTAAGGCGTTCATTCCTTTTATCACATGCGGTGACCCGGATCTTGCGACGACCGCTGCTGTAGTTCGTGCGGCAGTTGATAATGGTGCGGACCTGGTCGAATTAGGCATTCCTTTTTCTGATCCGACGGCTGAAGGTCCTGTTATCCAGGAGGCTAATCTGCGTGCTTTGTCGGGCGGTGTTACGACAGATAAGATATTCGATCTTGTGCGCGATCTGCGTAAAGATGTCACCGTTCCCATGGTGTTCATGACATATGCAAATGTTGTTTTCTCATATGGGGCACAGAAGTTCATATCCACTTGTAAGGAGATCGGTATCGACGGCTTGATCCTTCCTGATCTTCCTTTTGAAGAGAAGGAGGAATTTCTCCCGCTTTGCAATCAATATGATGTGGATCTCATTTCTTTGATCGCACCGACTTCTGAGAACCGTATCGCCATGATCGCCAGGGAAGCTCAAGGCTTCATTTATCTGGTCTCATCTCTTGGAGTTACCGGTGTAAGATCGCAGATCAATACAGATCTTGAGTCTATCGTTAAGGTGATACGTGCCAATACTGATACGCCCGTTGCTATCGGTTTTGGTATCTCAAAGCCTGAGCAGGCTCATAAGATGGCGCAGATATCCGACGGAGCAATCGTAGGTTCCGCGATCATTAAGCTTCTTGCTCAATACGGTAAAGATGCCCCCTCTTATGTCGGCGAATATGTTAAGTCCATGAAGGATGCTTTATAATAGACAGAAGCATTAACTGAAAGGGGCAGGATATGAATACCAGAAATATTCTGTGTTTACTGACATCTTCCGCTATTATCTCCGGATTGCTCGGAAGCTGCAATTTTATGGAAGCCCGGGACAAGACAGATATAAACTATGCTCTTACCGACTATATCGGAGCCGTACAGGAAGCAGATTATAACGGCTCCAGGACATTTGTCGTTAACGGGGAAGATTACTTCGCTGATAATGAGATGAGTGAGGATGACGCCGCTCTTATTGCTGCCATCTGGGATACAACGCTGTTCGATATAGACGATGTTGATATCGATGAATCATCTGCGACAGCAACTGTTACTTTCTCTTTCCCTGACCTCGAATCGATAGCAGGGGAAGGATATTCGTTCGATGAATTTGTGGAGGCAATACCTCAGATAACAGATAACAATGAGCAGCGTCTGGAATTCGAACTTACAAAAGAAGACGATGCGTGGCTGATCGACGCAGATTCAACAGAAGATTTGTATAACCTTCTTGCAAGCCTTATCGAAGGACTCGAATTCGGAAGACTTACCGAGGAGAATGCGGTAGCGGCAGTTGAGACATTTATAGACATGATGGCTCAGGGTGATGTTACTAATGCAGTCGCTATGCTTAAGAATACGGACGATTCCTTTTACGGATATATTCAGACTGCAGGTTCCGCAGCAGGTTCGTTAGATGGTGTAACCGATGTGTTCTCGAATTACTTTGGCAGAGCTGATTATGAGGCTCAGGCAACAGAAGTTACTGACGAGTACATTATCGTAACTGTAACCGGAACGGCACCTGATCTTCAGCAGGCTGTTGACTCCGTACTCGGGAATTCTGATGTAATGGTGCCGATATATGCGGATTATATCGAAGGTTATATCAACGGCAACGTTAACCTTATCGGTATAGCAGGAAGTCTCGTAACTGAACTCGCACCCGCTGTTAACGAGGCCCCGCAAGTTCCTCTTGAGGCACAGTTTAAAGTGACCGAGGAGGAAGACGGACAGCTTTATCTTGAACCGTTAAGCGGCCCCGATCTTCAGATCGATATTGATGGTTTAATGAACAGAACAGAGTACATTGTGCCTGCCATAGGACAGCTTTTCCAGGACGGAAGAATCACGCTTGAGCAGGTTTCCAATATCCAGGAAATGATGGGTGTCTGATTACAAATGAAGATATTAAGCATGGAACGTGAAGACGTAATACTCGGATTGATAGTCAGTGTTGTTTTTATCGGACTGATCTTCCTCTTGCTGCGCGTTAATAAGCACATCTTTAAGAAGATCCACGAGAGGCGCAAGGAGCTGCAGCTTGTCTTTTTCGAAAAGGTTTGCAGCGTGGCCATCATAATCGCGGGCGCCATCCTTACCATATCGGTCTGGGGCGGCTTTGACTCCCTGTGGAAGACGCTCGTTGGCGGAACTGCTGTTGTCAGTGCTGTTATCGCTTTCGCGGCGCAGGATGTCATCAAGGATATCCTCGCAGGTCTCATGATAAGCGTGAACAAGCCCTTTGAGATCGGCAACAGGATCGAGCTTGAGGACGGAACGGTAGGTGTGGTCAAGGACATCACTATGCGTCATGTTGTTCTTGTGAAGCTTGATACCGTGCATGCCGTCATACCGAACAGCAAGCTTAATGCCATGAGCATTATCAACTACAGCTACATGACTAAGATGAAGTCCGCAAGATTCGATTTCCATGTCGCTTACGACAAGGATATGAAGAAGGCGATGGAAGTTACACTTGATGCCATCAAGTCTTCGAAGTACAGCATACCGGGCAAGAAGAACAAAGACGGTAAGGGTTCAGATTATGCCCCTATCTACTTTATGGCTTTTGAGGACAGTTCCTTGAAGCTTACCACTACTGTGTACTACGGTTCCGAGACTGCATCTGAAGTGGTTATCTCGGACATCAATATGAGAGTTAACGAAGCTTACCGTGAGAACGGCATTGAAGTACCGTATAAGTATGTCAATGTTGTGGAGCGCACCTGACCTCAAGGACAAATTGGGGGTTTCCGAATAGATAACGCCGTTATATAATAGGCGTGGAAAAGGAGGCATAACATGGAAATTACAAAAGATATGTTGATTACTGATATCCTCGAGAAGGACCAGAGCATTGCGGAAATTCTGATGAAGCTTGGAATGCACTGCATCGGCTGTATGGCAGCAAGCGGCGAGAGCCTTGAGCAGGCTATGTATGTGCACGGATTTGCACCGGAAGATGTTGATCAGACTGTCGAGATGCTCAATGCTTATCTTGAGAATCAGAAGGCAAAAAGCTGACTTTATCACTAATCAAAAATAGTTTATAATAGGCTGACGAATCTTTGAGGGGATAGTTATGAAGAAGATAGTCAGTCTATTTTTATGCGTTTTTATTTTCGCTGCACCTGTAATGTGTCTTGCGGGTTGCTCGGCAAACTCTGATGAAGAAGAAATCGCAGGCATGGTCACGGGCTACTTTGATGCTGTGCTGGCGATGGATTTTGATGAGTCGAAGACTTATGTGTCGGGTGAAGCCGACAGCTTCGGGGGGATATACGATGACGAGCGTGAGTGCGAGTACATGACGAAGGTCATCTCGAAGACTTCCTATGAAGTCGGAGATGTCAATATAGCCACATCGGTTGCTAACGTAAGCATAAAGATTGTTATGCCGTATCTCAGGCCGTTAGGTGACGAGAGGATGACCTATGAGCAGCTTATCGATAAGATCGACAGCGTCACTCAGACATATGAGAGCACGATATTATTCAGTATGACGAAGAACACTTACGGTGAATGGGTCATTGCCGGGACATCCACGGAGATTCTTTATAATCTTTTCCTGTCTCTTGATGATGACATTGAGTTAGCTTTGTTTACGGAAGAGGATGCCGAGAATGCCGTGCGTTCTTATATTGATACCATCGCGAGAGGTGACTTCACTGAGGCGGCAGCTATTAATACTAATTACAACAACGACATCATCTACAGCAGCCTGGGTATTCGTAATGCAGCGGCTGATTATGGTGTTGACGGTTACTGTGCTGCGAGTGCGGTTTATTACTCAAGGCTTAATTATGATATCGAATTCACGGAGATAACCGAAGATAAGATCACTATGAATATAAACGGATATGCTCCTGATCTGCAGGCCGCAATGGATGCGATGATGGCAGATGTTCCAACAATGTCCGAGCTTTATGCGGATATGTTCGAGGGAATGATAAGAGGGACATATACAGATGCATCTTTTGGAAATAACATGATGACCCGCTTTGGTGATTTTATTCAGACTGCCGATCTAATTCCGTTTAACAGGACTGTAGTTGTTGTTATGGGTACGGACGGTGAACTTAAAGTTGATACCGGAACGGGACTTGGTTCTTTCTATACCATTGAAGGGGATCCTCAGATCCAGGAAGAAGCAGCGGATAATGCTTTCGATATACTTGTGGAGCAGGGAAGAATAACCGAGGAAGAGAATCAGATAATCCAGGATTACATCTCGGGGAATATAAGTGAGTAATAATAAATGAAACATAGGAGGTTCATTATGAAGAGGAGAAAGGCTTTAGGGCTTATCACTGCAGTAGCAGTACTTGCTTCTTCGTTCAGCGGTTGCGCACTTCTGGGCGGTAAGGACAAGTCTGCTATCGAAGAAGCTGCTATCAGTTATGTGGAAGCTATCCGCGATGGTAAACTCGACAAATCAAAGAAGCTCGTTGAGGATGAGGAAGATTTCTTCCAGTCTGCTGAGCTTACGGACCAGCAAAGTGAGTTGATCGGTGCTATCCTGTCGGCTTCAGAGTTTGAGGTTGAGAACATCGAGGTTAACAAGGACGAGGGAAGCGCTTCGGTCGTTATCACCATGCCTGATGTGGAGTCCATTAATGAAGAGGGTTACACCTTCGAGGAGTATGTTGATGCGATTGCTGATATCGAAGACACAACTGACGAAGAAGTAAACCTCGACTTTGTTAAGGATGGAGAAGACTGGCTTATTGCAGCTGATTCCACCCAGGATTTCTATGACTTCATCACAGGCGTTGCAGATTCATGTGAGTTTGGAGGCTTGTCTGAGGCAGGTGCTATCGAGGCAGTCGATACATTCATTCAGTACTTAAGAGACGGCGACTTCGAGAGCGCTTATGCTATGAGCAATACTGATACTGAATTCGAAGAATTCCAGGAAGGTATGGATACTTACGGAGATGCAATAGAGTCTGTAATGACTTCTTACTACGGCAACCTTGAGTACACTTCCGAAGTTACTGAAACTACAGACGATTCCATCACAGTTTCCATTACCGGTACTGCTCCTGATGTTGAGTCGTCCATAGAGGCTGCTTTCTCTGATACAAATGCTGCTGCACCTGTAATGGCTGATGTAGTCGGATACTCTTTCCTCGGTGATGTAAGCGAAGAGGATGCAATGAACGAATTCTTCCAGTTTATCGGAAGTGCTATTCAGACAGGAAATCCTATTCCTTATTCATCATCATTAGTAGTAACAGCTGATGAAGCAGGTAATCTGCTCGTAGATCCTGCTGACGACTTCATGTTTGATACAGATTTTGATATCTCCGACTACATGGATTCTGAAGAACTTCAGCAGGCTACATTCCAGTATCTTGTTGATCAGGGAAGAATGTCACAGAGTGATGTAGATAATTTAATGGGCGGCAGCTCATCCAGCACCCCAACCGGTGACGATGTCACAATCAATGTCGTTGACTACGGTGATGATCTTTATAGCTACAACGCTTCATTAACAACAGCAGGTATCGAATTAACTGTCGTTACATGGGGTTACTATGACGAGGGTACAGTATTCAACTACGAAGTAAGTGTTAACGGTTCAGATGCCGCTATCACCGGCAGTTATCCTATGCCTGATGACATGGAGGATCATATCGAGATATTGATTCCCGCATTCGCTGATGATATGTCCGGAAACTATGTTGTTACGGTCTACGATGCTGATTCTTCTTCAAGCGTGCTTTGTGAGCTTGAGTTGGTTGTCCTTGGTGAAGGTGCTCCCGCAGTTAATGTAACACCCGGGGATGCTCCTGCATTCGGCGAGTCTATGACGGCAGATGAGGTGTCTGACGATGCATATTCTTTCCACTTCACAGATGGTAACGGAAACTGGCTTGATGGTGAGGATGTTTATGCATCCAACAGAGGAGCTGTCGACTTCACAGCAAGAACATGGGACTACTATGACCGTGGAGCTTCATCTTACTGCGATGTATATGTGGATGGCGAGTATGTAGATACTATCGTTGCTACCAGTTCCACCGACAATAACGATGCATTCGACTTCTCATACGAGCCCTCGAGCCTTGCTGATGGTGATTATGTATTCGTTATACACGAGGTAGATAACGACGGCGGTTTGGATGAGGACGTTCTCTATATCGCTTATGCAACAGTAGAGACTCAGAACTGATAGAGGATTATCAGTCAGTTGACCGGAGGCTGCCTTCACGGGCAGCCTCTTTTTATGCCCGTAATCCGCGGAAGTGATATAATTACGAACCGTAAAAGTCATTGAGGGGTGACAAGTGAGAAAGTATATTGCAGCGGTCCTTACGGCAGGAATCTGCTGGGGTTTCATGGGATTCTTTACAAGAAATCTCAATAATTACGGAATTGGCACTGAAGGCGCTATCATCCTTAGGTGTGGTGTTGCTGCTATTTCTTTCGCGCTGCTTATGCTTATTAAAGATCCTAAGACTTTTAAGATCAGACTTAAAGATGCGTGGTGCTTTATCGGCTCCGGACTATTAAGTTTGCTGTTCTTTACCTTCTGTTATTTCAACGCGATCTCCATGATGAGCCTTTCTGCTGCCGCGATACTTCTTTATATCGCGCCTTCCGTGGTTACGATAATCTCCGCGGTGCTTTTCAAAGAGAAGATCACGCCTGTTAAGGTGGTCGCTGTTTTACTATCTTTCGCAGGGTGCTGCCTTGTGTCTGGCATCGCAGGCGGAGTTGCCATAACGCTTAAAGGCCTTTTGTTCGGAGTCGGTTCCGGAGTGGGATATGCGTTTTACACTATCTTCTCAAGATTCGCTCTCGACCGCGGATACAGCAGCAACACGATTAACTTTTACTCATGTCTGCTCGCATCTGCGGGGGCGGCTTTGATCTGGAATCCGGTTCCTTCAGTGACGGCAATGTTCTCATCTGTTCCCGCACTTGCATGGTGTCTTGCAGCGGGTATAGTTACATGCTTTGTGCCGTATCTTCTTTATACTTATTCGCTCACGGGACTTGAGAACGGCAAGGCATCGGTTATCGCTTCCATAGAACCTGTCACTGCATCGGTCGTAGGTATTTGCATATTTAACGAGATACCGAGCTTGTGGTCTTTGCTTGGCATAGTTCTGGTATTAGGTGCCATAGCACTTCTTAATCTTAAACTTCCCGGCAGGAAACTTACTTAAAGAGTTTCTTGATAAACCTGTTGCTGATGAATTCCACGAACGGTCCCATGAAGAACGCCGTGATGATGGTGCCGATACCGATGAATGCGGTAAGACCGGCAAGGGAGTTTCCCGTAAACGCGTAGCAAATGATGCCGAGTACGATAACGGTGATGTCGGTTATGATCCTCATGTAACCGAATTTACCGATATGCCAGGTGTTGACGATGATAAGCGCCACGGCATCGTAGGTCGAGACACCGAGATCAGCTGTCATGTAAAGCGCGAGTGCAATGCAGATAAGAAGGATGCCCAGGATAAGTACCACGATCCTTATGCCGAGGTACGGCGTCGGGAACAGATCAGACAGGACCTTATGTGTAAACTCGGTGACGTAGCCCAGGAAAAACAGATTGATGATCGTGCCAAGACCTATATAGTGGCGGTCAAAGATGAGGCTGAACAGAAGAAGCACAGCGTTAACGATAACATAAAGTGTTCCGTATCTTATGGGGATAAGGGCATCGAGTCCTGACATCAATACCGTGAAGGGGTCGACACCGAAGGCCGCATATCTCGAAAATCCAACCGCCACGCCACACAAAAGCACGCCGAATACAGTCAGTATCACGCGCAGTGTCATGTGGTCGCGATTGAGCGCCTTGGAGGATTTAATACTCTCTATAAAATTCATAGGGACATATTATCATTTACTGCCTGGATTGTCGTGTCAAAAAGTTACGATACTTTTCTGTGGCAAACATTGGCTTCTTATGGTAATATATTCGAGCATTCAAAAGGAATGCGCATTCGGAGATGTACCCAAGAGGCCGAAGGGGAGGCTTTGCTAAAGCTTTAGGCGGGGCAACTCGCGCGAGGGTTCGACTCCCTCCATCTCCGCCAAATTTTATTAACGGTGTCGTAGAACCCAATAAAATCAGGGGTTTGCGGG
>JAEEGL010838352.1_pt1 | contig 20494 bp, 20 predicted proteins | sample 9134231 | NCBI WGS metagenome assembly JAEEGL01 (sample SAMN16246548, study PRJNA631951) | gut metagenome | biome: gut microbiome; feature: rumen; material: fiber-attached | host: Bos | place: Iran: Karaj | collected 2018-10
CGCCAAGGCTCAGCGCCTGTTGGCACAAAACAACAGCAAGCAATGAGAAAAGCGCACGGAATTGCTGCCGACCGGACCGCCCGCATGGCGAGCCTTCAGGCGGAGACCGATGCCGCGAAGCGCGAAGCCCTGGCGGCTGAGGTCGAGACCCTCACCAACGAGCTGCGCGAAGCTCAGGCCACCGAGGCCGCTCAGCGCGCTCTCCTGAACCAGCGCCAGCTCTCTCCCGAGGAGAAGAAGGAACTGAAGCGCTTCTCCATCACCAAGTTCCTCCGCGAGGCCGCTGACCCCAAGGGCCTGACTGGCTTCGAGGCCGAGATGAACGAGGAGGCCCGCAAGGAACTCGTCGGTTCCGGTCGTTCCCTCGAGGGCGTCGGTATCCCTTCCATCCTCATGGGCGTCGACTTCGCCCAGAAGCGTACCGGGGACTACAACAACGCCACCGACACCGGCTATGGCCCTGAGTTCAAGGCCATCACTCACTGGAGCTACATCGAGGCTCTGAAGAACGCTATGGTGGCTGCCCGTGCCGGCGTCCGCTACATCCCCGGCATGCAGGGCAACGCCCGCGTTGTCAAGGGTGGTTCCGCCTCCGCGAGCTGGCTGACTGAGGAGGCTTCCGCCTCCGTCACCAAGCTGACGTACACCACGGCGGACATGACGCCGAAGCGTCTGCAGATCCTCGCGGGTTACACGATGGACCTGCTCAAGCAGAGCGCCCTCCCCGTCGAGAGCCTGATCTGGGATGAGATCATCTCCGCCCATGCTCAGAGCCTTGACGCCGCCATCTTCAACGGCTCCGGCTCCAGCGGCCAGCCTACCGGCATCCTCGCCGCCGCCAATCTCAACAGCTTCGCCATGGGCACCGACGGTGGCCCCATCACCTGGGCGAAGCTCGTTCAGATGGAGACCGAGGTCGCGGCCGACAACGGTCTGTTCGGATCCCTTGCCTATGTGACTAACAGCAAGGTCGCCGGCGACATGAAGGTCATCGCCAAGGCCAGCAACACCGCCGTGTTCCTGATGGAGAACGGCCACGCCAACGGTTACCCGGTCCTCGTGTCCAACATGATCCCGAGCAACCTGACCAAGGGCGACGCTTCCGGCGTGTGCTCCGCTGCCATCTTCGGCAACTTCAACGAGGTCCTCGTCCCGCAGTGGGGCGGTCTCGACTTCATCGTCGATCCGTACAGCGCCAAGGCCAAGGCCGTCATCGAGGTGACTGCCATCGCCTACCACGACGTGCTCGTCCGTCGTCCCGCGGCGTTCTGCAAGATCGTCGACCTGACCACCACCGCCTAAACCCGGCTGAGCCATGACCACACGAGCCTGGGGTTCCCTCCTCCCTGCCCTTGAGAAGTTCAAGGCGCACATCCGTATCACCACGAATGATATGGACGCCGACCTGAACGGGAAGCTGGCGGCCGCGATCCGGTCCGCTGAGCACTACATCGGCAGGATCATCGTGCGGTCTGAGTTCACCTATACCGGTTCCTTCGCCAAGACCCTCACACTGGAGTCCCCGGTACTCTCGGTCTCCAGTGTGAAGGTCGACGGCGTGGAGCTGAGCGTCGGTTCCTGGTCCCTGTCCAAGGACATCCTGAGCATCGATGCGGACGGCACCACCCTCGAGGTGGCTTACGTCGCGGGCATGCCGGAGCCTGAGCCGGACATCTGGGCGGCCATCATGCTGCACGCAGCTGCGCTGCACGAGAATCCTGTGGACTCCGTGGAGACCCTGCCGAAGGCTTCTTCGCGTCTCCTGGCGCCCTATAGAACATGGGGGATCAGGTGATGGCGTACAATCCCGGCAAGCTCGACAAACTGATCACCGTCCTGTCGGTCACCCCGTCTCGCGGGGCCCAGGGGCAGAAGAAGGTGACGACCGCGACCTACGGCCGCGTGTACGCCCACGTCGAGCCCGTGACCGACGAGATGGTGTCCGACGACAACCTGGAAGCCTCCACCACGATGGCCGTGACGATCTACAAGATCCCGTCCTTGACCACTCGGTGGAAGCTGCTGATCGACGGAGTGACCTATGAGATCACTTCGATCGACAGGCAGGACCGGCTGTCCAACTACTACACGGTTTCCGTGAAGACCATCGAGGCGTAATGGCAGCAAGCATCAGCATATCCGGTCTTGACGACTGCCTCCGGTTCTTCGACCAGGCCCCCGCGAACCTGATGAAGGTGAGCCGCAAGGCGATGCGGGATGCGTCGAAAGCCACGGCGGGAGTCATCCGGAAGCGGGTGCCTAAGAGATGGAGGAGGCTGGTCAGGTATGCGGTGGATAAGGACTTCAGGTCCGGGAAGCTCGGTGCTCTCGTCGGTCTCTTTCAGATCGGTCTGGCGCAGGGGCATCAGAATCCCAACCAGAAGGCCCAGATTCCCGACTGGTTCAAGGCGTACTGGCTAAACTACGGAACCCTGGATAACCGGGATCCTGAGCATCAGTTCAAGTACCCGGTCCGGCACAGAGGAACCGCGCAGGCGAGGCGGAGACGGAACACGACCGGCGTAAAGCCGCAACACTTTTTTGAAGCAGCGACTCCCGGCTGGCAGGAGACATTCGTCGAATCCTTCCAGGAGAGCTTGAAGAAACAGGAGAAAGATCTTTACGACAGATGACGGAATCCATTGGGCAGATGCTCACCACACGGTGCTGCGACGTGATCGCTTTCTACCTCTCCGAGGCGGAGACCGAGGCATATCCTTACGCCGTGTATGAGATTTCCGCCACGGAGTACCGGACGAAGGACGGGGTCTATAAGATCACCGCTGAGCCCCGGATCCGGATCTATGATAGGGACTTCGATACGGCGCAGGCTAAGGCCGACGCTATCCGGAATGCCCTGGAGACCCCGGCAGACGGGCAGTACATCGTCCGGTACCTGTCCGGCAGCAAGGAATGCGTCGACGGAGTATGGAGCCTGGAACTGGTTTATTTTGTGAAACAAACAAGCTAAAATACAAGCAATTATGGTTGAAGGTTACAATATTTCCCTGACGATCGGCGGTAAGACCCTCTTGGGTCGCACGCAGGACGATCTGACCGTCGCAGCGGTGGTCAAGGAGTCCATCACGAAGGATGATGCGGGCGTCATGCAGCGCTCGGTGGTCCGCCACGACGTGTCGTTCCGTGTCGCAGCTCTCCTGTCGCTGAACGACAACAGCAATACCCAGCTGGATCGGGACGACGTCATCGCCCTGGCCCTGGCTACCGGCTCCAGTGCCGTGGTTGCCGTGCAGTATGTCTGCACAGGCGGAGCCACCTACGGCGGGAACGCCATCATCACGGGCTACACCGAGAGCTCGTCCGCTGATCCTGATTCCGACACCACGATCAGCCTGGATCTCCAGATCACGGGTGACTTCGAAGTTGTCAGCTGATGGATCGGATAGTTCTCAACGGCAACGCATACCGGGTGGAGGTCAACTGGAACGCTATCGTGGCTTTCCTGGAGGCCTCCGGCCGGGATGACGTGCGTGCTCTCATGGATCTTGGGACGATACGGCCCTCCGATCTTGCCGGCCTCATGGCTGCGGGGATCAACGAGGGTGAGCGCTTGGAAGGACGTGAGAGCCATCTTACGGCAGAGGACGTCGGCGCGACGGCTGACTTCGGCACGATGGCCGAGTTCATCCAGATATTCGTGCGGCAGACGTCGGCGAAAGGGACCGAAGAAGGAAAAAAAGAGTAGCTGATGCGGGGGCCCCTGCTCCGCCTCTCAGCATAGGGAAAATCAGGGGATGGGCCTTCGGGTTGCTCGGTATCTCACGCAAGGATTTCTATGAGATGCGCCCGGGGGAATTCTGGGAAGCCTTGGCGGCCTACAACGAGGCGAAGAGTGCGGACCGGATTCACATCGGCGAACTGGTAAGGGGGGCCACCCTCAGACTCTTCAACCTGCAGGTCGACAAACGCTACCGGAAAACGGATCCTCGGAAATACTGGCCAATGCCCTGGGATGAGCGACAGGCCGGTTCCGAACAAGAAGAGATACTGCGACTCGCCAGGCTGACGCCTGAGCAGACGCAGAACGAGGTACAAAAATTTTTCGAAAGGTTGAACCATGGCAAACGCGTCGCCGAATCTTAAAGTAAACGTAGGAGCCGACACCTCGCAATTTGATCGCGGGATGAAGGCAGCCAAGGCCGAGTTGAAGGACTTCGGCAAGGTCAGCGACAGCGTGCTCGGCAAGTTGGGCGAGGCCGTTGGCATCGATACGCGCCAGGTCGAGCAGATGTCCAATGCGGTCCGTGAGATGGGTCGCAGGATGTCCGAGTCCGGGACCGAGGGAGTGTCCGCTTTCGGGAAATTGCTCACCTCTGTTGGCAAGTTGCAGGTCGGCCTCGCCGCTCTGGGTATTGCCGGCGTGGTCACGGCCTTCAAGGCGCTCAACGCGGAGGCGGAGAACTTCAAGAACACTGTCGCCGGCGCGAACATCGAGATGCAGACTGCCGCGTATATTCAGACGTATCAGCAGGTTCTGCACGATTTTAATGCGGCGACCGGTAAGAGCGTGGCGGAGTTCGAGGCTGGATGGCAGAAGGGCTTCGCCCGGTTCAAGGCAAACTTCCAGCAGAATGTCGTAAATCTATTCTCAAAAAACAAGATAGGATTCTTCCAAACGGCGTTTCCGGTCGTCGGAACTATGTTTGGAGGAAACCGGGAGCAGCAGCGGGCTGCGAAGTCTGCAGCCGAGGAGGCTGAGGACTATGCAGGCGAGATCTACGCGCTTGAGCGTAAGCGTAAGGAGCAGTCCGTCGAACTGTCGAAACTCAGTGCGCAGATCGCTGATCAGCTTGGTATAGCCAAGGATCATAGCGCCAGCCTTGCGGAGCGCCAGGCTGCCGTGGCTGAGGCGGAGCGCCTGATCGCTGAGAAGCGAGCGATGTCAGTTCCCCTGGAGGAGCGGCTTGCCGAACTGTATCAGAAGTCCTCGGATCTTGCGACGGACGACATACAGGCGGCTGACGCGCTACTTGCGCAGCAGCAGCGTCAGTATGATGTAGAGCGCGCCATCACCCAGGAGGAGAACAGCCTGCTCAAGCTCAAGAACTCGCTGACCACCGAGATAGGCAAGCAGAACGCCGAATTGCAGAAGCAGCTGGAGCTCCGGCGCCAGATTGCCCAGAGCCGGGCGGATCTTGCCGCGCTGGACCTCTCTGTCAGTGGCTTCCAGGCTCCTAAGGCGGCCATGGAGATTCCTGCCGAGATAACTCCCCGGATAGAGCCCGATAAGGTCGAGAAGGCCCTGTATGCGCAGCTGGGCGACTCACTCTATCTACGCGTCGCCTTCGAACCCGACAAGAATTCTCTCATAGATCTGTCGAACCAGGTAGAGGGCATCCTTATGGAGCTCGCTAATTCAGTCGGAGAGACCATCGGTGGTTTGGTAGGCGACCTGATGACTGGCGGAGATGCATTTGGAAACTTCAAGAACGCCGCACTCTCCGCTTTTGGAGACATGGCTTCTTCAGTTGGTAAAATTGCCATTCAGTGCGGCCTCGCATCGCTCGGCATCGAGGCAGCTTTGGCGAATTTGAGCCCAGCTGGGGCGGCTGCGGCAATCGCAGCCGGTACGGCTCTCGTGGCTCTTGGCGCCGCCGTCAAGGCAGGCCTGAGCAATGTGGCGTCCGGCAACTACAGCGCCTCTGCAAACGTTGCGTCAGGGGCCTATTCGTCCAGTTATAACAACTATGAGACCCGCGAGGTCAAGGTCGAAGTCTCCGGAACACTGGAGGCGGACGGCTCGGTCCTGACGGCAGTCATCAAGAACAGCGAAAATAAGAAGGGGTACACGACCTGATGGCATACGGAATCAAATACCTGTTCAAGTTCGAGTCTGCCGCTGGCACGACCCGGGAGATCCGAGTCCTGAAGGACGGGTATTCCGGGGATCCCATCCAGCGCAGTCTCGGGCGGGCCCCGGTTCTGAAGAAGAACGACGGAGGCACCGTTCGCGGCACGTCGCTGGAATTCTATGCGGAGTGCAGCGTTGACGGGGAGTTCACCGAGTTCTACACCTCGGATCCGAAGGAGTACAGGGTGGATCTGTATGCCGGCTCGACCCTGCTCTGGCAGGGCTACATCACACCGGAGCTCTATTCCGAGCCGGACATCGCCCCGCCCTATGACGTCCAGGTAATCGCTACCGACGGGATCGGGGAGCTGAAGCTCTATGATTTCGCAGCGCAGGGCACGGCGACACTCAGGGCGCTGCTCACTTACCTGCTCGGATATACCGGCCTGGGAACGGACGTCTACCTGGTCAGCAGCCTTAATCCGGGCTCTGCCGGTGCCGGGGCGCTCCTGTCCATGAGCATCAACCTGGATTACATGGCGGGATCCACGTGCTATGAGGTGCTCACCTACCTGTTGGATACGCTGCATGCCACGATCACCTGGTGGAAAGGCAAGTGGATGCTTGTACGTGAGACGAACGTGACGGTCAGCGGCGGGAAGGTTCAGTATTACAACACGTCCGGCACGTCCGCGCTCCTGGCGGACTCCATCCAGACGCTTGGCCGGATGCGTGTCGCCCCGGCCTGGCCCGTCGGACAGCTCTCCACGGTGATTGATCCGGCGAAGAATAAGGTGACGATACAGGCGCCCTGGCATGTCATTACAGCGCTCGCCAACAGCGAGATGTCCTCTGACACCAGCTGGACGAAGTATAACTCCGCGATCTTCAACAATATCCCCGAGAATTGCTATTTACTGCCTTATCCCTCGAGCGGAACGCCCCAGCTCAGGCAGCAGCTGAGCATGACCGGACTCCGGGTACCGATGAGCCTGTCTGTCAAGGCTTCTGCAGCGACATCGACTATCTCGAACCAGGCTGTATCCGGCACTCTCGGAGTGTTACTGGTCTACAAGGTCGGCAACACGTCCTATCATCTCCGTAAGGGGGGTGACGGAGTGCCTGTCTGGCTGGAAGGAAGCACGCTGAGCGGCGCCATTCCTGCGGGCACGCCGGTAGATTACGTGCAGACCCTCACGATCTGGGATGCCACCCGTATCGAGGCGGAAGAGCTCGTTATCGAGAACATCCCGCCCTTCATGCAGAGCGGATCGTTCCCGTCCGGGACCCTGTCGGTCTACATCATCGGCTACTGCTGCCGTGTGTTCTCCGCTCACCTCGACGTGACGCTCCCGAAAGGGTACCAGGACGTCATTCTGCTCGACAACGGCGCCCGTGGTGAAGGCGACTCCGTCGAGATCGCCATCGGCCGGGAGGTGTCCGACGTGAACTATTACAAGGCCTTCCTCCAGGGTCTGCTGCTCAATTCCGGGAGCCTGATCACGTCCTTCGCGGATGCGAATTTCACGTCCGGACTGGATTTCCTGGCGTTCATTGCCCGTGATTATGCTCTGAGTGTCGCGCTTCCGAGGGCAAAGGTCACCGGAACCGTGTATCTGGAGGCAAGCATCCAGCATCCGCCCCTTATTTTCACGAAGGGGGGGTTGGATTACTGGCTCGAGACCTTTTCCTGGAACCTTTATGACGATGAACTGGAGATCGAGGCGAAGACCTTGCCCGGGGCTTCGCTGACCGTAGACTCCGAAGTGCTCCTGGAGTCTGATGGATCCACGGTCGGGGCCGGATCCAGCGCAGGATCCTCCTCCGCGTCTCCTGTCGGGGCCGGTGGCGGGGTCAATTACTTCGAGGTAAACTCGGATCTGCCGACGATGGTCCAACCTAAGAGCGGATACGACTACCTGTCCGCGAAGGGGGGTCTGTTTTTCAATGGCTGGGATCCGTCCAATCCCTCCCCGGATCTCGAAGTCCGTCTGGACGCGAATGATAACCGGTTTCTCTATTCCCCACTCCCGCTGATCACGGGAGGTGACCAGATCCTCGTCAACGGAACGCCTGGCTCGGGAGGCGGTGGCGGTGGTGGCGCGTCCAACCTGTACGATTTGCAGGACGTCTATCACAGCGGGGCCAATGTGCTAACGGCCGCTGGTACCAACAGGGGCGACGGCGATCTCCTGGGGTTCAACAGCACCCTCGGTAAGTGGGTGGCGGTTACGTCTGCCACGCTCCTCGACAGTCTCTCCGTGGCGACTTCCGGCGCAAAGGGTCTGATGAGCGCGGCGGATAAGGCGAAGCTCGATGCTATCGCTGCCGGCGCCACAGCCGTGACGGAGTCTACGGTGACAGGCTGGGGCTTCACGAAGAACCTCGGAACAGTGACGTCCGTGACGCTCAACTCCGGCACGGGTATCACCGTGAGCAACTCCGGTTCGGCCATCACCGAGTCCGGCAGTCGCACGATCTCTCTGAATGTCGCCAGTGCGAAGACCGCTCTTGGGCTGGGGACCATGGCGTATGAGACCGCGACGAACTATGTCCCCGCTATCCGTACCATCAACGGCAAGGCCCTCTCTTCCAATGTGGTCCTGAGCCTCGACGACGTGGCTGATGGATCCACTCGGCGCCTCGCCAACTATGTTCTGAAGGCAGGCGACACAATGACCGGGACGCTCAAACGCACCTTCACGGCCACGGATCAGCCGGAGGGGATCCGTTTCATCGGAGGAGACTATGACAATTATTTGCTCACCATTGCCTCGAGTTCGACCACTGCGAACGTCATTACCTACGGCTACGGGCTGAAGTACATCGGCACTGGGACAGGCGCGGCGAACGCTCTCCGTTTGATGGCGGGCAACCAGAACGGAACTCCGGTCATCGCACTCGCCTTCAACCAGAACGGTCAGGTGGGCATCAAGACCGCCGCGGACACGAGTTTTGCTCTGAAGGTCAACGGCGCGGCTTATGCGGATTCCATCAAGATCGGCTCTGCTACTATTTCCTGGAACTCCAACGGCTACCTGTATATCGATAAACCTCTGACGACGGCCGGGGATCAGATCCTGATCAGCGGCACGCCGGGCGGTGGCGGCGGTGGAGGTGGGGCCATTCTTTCCTCCGATCTTCTCGATGCGGGCTTCCTTGCAATGCGTAACAGCAACAACGCGAACGACGGGAAGATGCTCGTCTGGAGCAAGACCGCCACGGGCGTCGACGGGCTCACCGGGGCCTGGGTGACGATAGATCGGTCCTCTGTGGGCGTCACTACGGTTGCAACCACAAGTGCCGCCGGTCTCATGTCCGCGGCGGATAAGGCGAAGCTCGACGCGATCGCCGAAGGCGCCACGTATGTCACGGAGAGTACCGTGGCGGGCTGGGGCTTCACGAAGAACGCAGGAACGGTTACCTCTATTAAGGTCGGAACGACGTCCTACAACCCGTCGAGCGGGGTCGTGTCGCTCCCGGCGTACCCTTCGGACTACTGGAAGACGGGTGATTCGCGCGCGGCGAACTATGTCCTTGCGGCTCCGAACGGGAGCAACGGCGCAGCCACTTTCCGTGCGTTGGTGGCCGCTGACATTCCGGCCCTTGCCATCAGCAAGATAACCAACCTTCAGACGACCCTGGACGGCAAGCAGGCCGTCATTTCCGACCTCTCCACCATCCGCTCCAACGCGACGAACGGCAACACAGCCTTTGGCTGGGGGAATCACGCTGACTTTGGTTATCTTACATCGGTGACTCTTGCCAGCGGCACGAACAACGGTACGCTGAAACTGACTGTTAACGGGACAGTCACGGATAACATCGCTGTCAAGGGGCTTGGGACTATGGCGTATGAGACCGCGGCGAATTATGTCCTGAAAGCGGGCGACACGATGTCCGGTAACCTCGCTGTTTGCATCACGCCGAACTCGAACTATCCTGTCAGTAGGACATGGGCCAATTTCATTGTCGAGGACGATACGGCCGTTGAAGGTGGAATCCGGGGCGGTAACATCATCCTCAGCCGGGGCTATTCTGCCACTGCGAACAGGAGCGCCGGCGCTATTACCTTCCACGGCAGGCGTCTGACCTCCGGCTATCGTAACGGCGCGAGGATTGCTGGCGTGGCCGGATCGGATGCGTCGTCTTATGACCGCATCGACCTGGTGTTCTATTCTTCCAATGAGACCACCAGCTCCGCCTCCCCCGTCTATACAGAGGCGATGCGGGTCAAAGCAAACGCCACCGTAGTCATCGGGACGTTGACTGCGACCACGGTAAACGGTTACACTCTCGCAGCAGCTTGCGCGAAGGGTGTGGACACTTCCATCACCGCTTCATCCACGAGCGCCAATCTGCCGACCAGCGCAGCAGTGGCGTCTCTCGTCTCGAATTACCTCCCCCTGGCCGGTGGGACGATGACAGGGGACATCAAGATGACCAATGGCGAGTTCATCAACGCCGCCAGTGGCTATGCGATGCTGGGGCTCGGCTCTGCCGGCACGACCTTCTACTGCGGCCCCGGCTATGAGGTATCGAGTTCGTTCTTCATTCGCTCCGGCAACATCAACCTCACGCACCGCAAGCACACCGCGAGCAGTACCTATACGGACTATGTCGTCTGGGACGCCTCCAATTCCAATCTCTCGACGGTGAATTGGGCGGCGAACAATCTCACGGCGGCCGGCTCCCTCACTGTCGCCGGGGCGTCCACTTTCAGTTCCGGGGCGACTTTCGCCAACCGCGTGTACCTTAACTGGCTGAAGGCAGACGGCGTTTCGGCGGTCAATGTCTTTGGGGTGAACAATTCCAACCAGCTGCTCGTCGGATATGGGATGCGGGAGGCCTACACTACTATCGTTTATGGCAATCCGGTCAGGCTGAACGCCAACGGGACGAATGTGTTATCGGCAGATTCTACCGGAGTGAGCGTCACCGGGGGCCTGTCAGTGTCCGGAGCGGGGGCCTTCGATACGTTGACGATCACGAGCACGTCTGCTGCTGCGCATATCAATTTCAGCAGAGCGGGCTATAATTACATCAACGTTCCTGCTAACGGCTATCTCAGCTTCACTGTTGACGGATCTGGCACCGCAAAGGCCGCGATGACTATCAATCCCAGCAAGTACGTCGGAATTGGTACGGCGTCCCCCGCCTATCCGCTCCACGTCGCCGGTAACGCCCGGTTTAACGTCCCGGACGCCCAGGGATTCTCGATACTGAGAACGAGCTCCGGCGGTAATGCCGGCGTGACTTACTACGCAGGCAACCAGACGACGAAATACTGGATCTCCGGCCACCGGGCAAGCAATGATACGTTCTTCTGGAACTATGGAGGGTCCTATGTGGCCTCTTTGACCAGCACCGGGACGCTCACGACGATCGGGGACCAGGTCCTTAGTTCCGATGCGACACTGAAGACAAATTGGCGCGGCCTGAACTACGGCGTGGAGGACATCGCCAAGGCCACGGCGGGCGTGTTCGACTGGAAGGACGGCAGAGGCTCGTCCGCGGGTACAATCGCCCAGGACTGGAAGAAACTCGTCCCCGAACTGGTGCACGGCGAGGAGGGGAATATGACCCTTGCCTACGGCCAGCTCGCCCTGGTGAATACAATCCTCGAGGCTCGGGAGATCGAGCGGCTGAAAGCGAAGATTACAGAACTCGAGAATGAAGTGAAACGATTAAGATCTTAGTAAGATGGGACTGCAGAATGGAATACTTACCGCGCCGTTCACGAAGATTGCAGCGAACGGACAGGGCGACCTCCAGCAAGCGCTGGGGCGGCCGTCCATTTTCAGTCACATGATACTTGTGGGAGACCTGACCAATAACGGGGCGGCCGGTGGTGGGTACGTCAAAAAATTTGCGAAATTCAAGCCGTTCAAGAGCACGACGGCGGTCTACTCCTTCGATCCGACGCAAACTACTCCTGAGCTGCGCAGCCCCGACAGGGACGCCGATAGGATTGCTGTGAACTACGGCTTATCGGCTCCGTCTACCGGGTCGAGCGTGGCCAGCGTCTTCGGATCGGAGTGGACTTATGACCCGCCAGTAGCCGGTACGAATCCTCTCCGTGCGCTCGATTTCGATGGATACGACACCAACGCGGCGGCGCCGGCCCGTGCTCAGGGAAATATCACCATCTATCGGGCTTACCAGAGCAGCTACGTTTTCACCGACATCGTTCGTGGAGGATCCTCTATCTACGCCATCGGGCTGGAGGAGCTGGTCGGGCTCAAGGAATACTATCTCTGTGTGGGGTTTGCCCAGAGCGCGGACTTCTCCGGTACCGTGATTTACAAGACGTCGTCTTCGAAGATCAAGGATCTTGGATCCGTTCTGGCTCAGATCACCATCAGTAGCACGGATCTCGACCTGTTGGAGAGTGGCGGATATAAATACTATTTTCTCTGCGGGGCGACATCTCAGAAGACCGACCTTACGGCTGCATCGCTTACTACTCCGTTCATTGCGCTCCCGGCAGACAATGCCAGTGATATGACCGGCTCGTTCCTCCAGGATACTACGATTGCGAGGATTACGGCTGCCGCTTACAGTCAGGTGGCCTCTCCGTCCAGCGACTCGGACTTCTCCGTGAACCCCAGGACGGTGATGTCCTGCCCGCCGTACTACTGTCATATCAAGGCAACCGTGACGGCTTACGATGATCATCCTGTGGTACTTTCGCGGTCGAGCCTCTCTGCATCTATCCGGGGCACCTTCAACGGGCAGTCTGTGCAGGTTAACAACCTTTCCCCGGCCCTGTATGACAGCACCTTTACCTTGCAGACCAGCATTACCATCGCGGCAGGGGCAACGACTACCGTGTACCTGGTCATCCCGGCGCAGATACTCGCCCTCAATTCGTCTGGTAGTTATCAGCAGCCGACTACGGGCCAGCAGCTGACGAGTACCATCACGGTAAGTCATGGGAACTACCTGTTCGGCGCGTTCAGAGTTGAAGCACAAAACTAATTCTATAAAGACATGAAAGAAGATTTGAAAAGAGACCTCCTCAGATTCCTGCGAGCCCTGGCGCTGTTCGCCTTCATGCTCGTGGTTTTCTCAGCGACTGCCGGCGCAATCAAGGCCGGTTCCATCCATCTGTACGCCGGTATCATCAACGGCGGTATTGAGTTATTCGTAATTATCAAGATCATCCTGGAATGGATGAATGGGAGCAAGATATGAAAAACATAGACATCATCACCCTGGTGAACACCGGCGCACTCGCCGCCACCGCCCACGACCTGCCGGTCGCACACGCATACAAACTCATCGGCTTCAAACGGGCCGTCCGCAAGCAGCTGGAGGAAATCGTTGAACGGGAGAAGGCTATCAAGGATGATCCCCGCGAAGCGGAACTCCGGAAGGAACTCTATGATGAGGTGATCACTCTGGAAGGCGTGAAGACCATGCCCTTCGAAGTCTACCACGCCCTGGCGCGGGAGAACCGGGCCGTTCCTGTGCAGGCCGGTAAGGACCAAGTCGTTCAGTTCGACCCGTTCACCATCTCGGAGGACGTCCTGGAAGGCGTGCTCTGGGTAGCCCCGGAGGAATAGATCCGAAACACAGATAGATATGAGCAACAGAACCATTACCGTCCCCAATGTCCGCCGGACCAACGACGTCACGATCCGCGTATCGCTGACTGACAGCGGTGTTGCGGTAGACTGGACCGGGCTGACTGACATCTTCGCCCTAGCTTATAGCGAGGAGCAGCGTCAGGTGGCAGCTCGCCTGTCGGTCGCGGTGGACTCGGAGGATCATACCCAACTCATCCTCGGCTATGAGGCCGACGATCCGCAGTACCTTGGAGTCTGCAAGGTGATCATCCGCTGCACCTACCAGGGCGAGGAGAAGACCTATGACGCGCCTGCGCTGAACTTCGTCGAATCCACGGCGGAAGCGACCGGGACGATCACGATCTCCGATCCTGACGTGAGTGTTGACCTGGTCGTTGAGGATGTCTCCACGTCTCTCCTGGACGATGCGATCGCCGCGGCCTTCAACGGAGCCGAAGCTGCAACGGCCGCTGCCGAGCTGGCTAACCAGAAGGCGGGCCTCGCGGATGATGCTGCAACTCTCGCCAACCAGAAGGCGGGCCTCGCGGATGATGCTGCAACTCTCGCCAACCAGAAGGCGGGCCTCGCGGATGATGCTGCAACTCTCGCCAACCAGAAGGCGGCGGCAGCCTCCGATGCCGCGACCTTAGCCAACGCCAAGGCTGGAGCGGCTTCCGACGCCGCAGACCTGGCCAATCAGAAGGCAGAGCTCGCCGACGCCAAGGCGGGGCTTGCGGCCGATGCGGCGGCCTTGGCAGACGAGAAGGCGGATTATGCAGACCGGAAGGGTGATTACGCCAAGGATCAGGGTGATTACGCCAAGGATCAGGGCGACTATGCAAAGGCCAAGGGCGACTACGCCAAGGATCAGGGCGACTACGCCAAGGGTGAGATCGACGGGGCTAAGGGAGACTTCGAGTCCCTCGATGCCCGATTCGACCATACCGAAGAGGTCTCCGTCACCTTGGAAGAAACCACTGATCCGACCGACTCCGAATATCAGGATGAATACCAGCGGGTTCTTCAGGTGCTTTATCAGGGCATCGACGATTCGAAAGGTGCAACGCAAGAAGCCCAGGCAGCGACAGACCGGGCCGGGCACGCCGCTGACGAAGCCACTGCCGCAGGCAGCCGGGCGGCTTCGGCTACTGCCGACGCTACAGCTGCCGCCAGCGACGCCCGGGTCGCAGCGCAAGAGGCCGCCGGAGCCATGGACGAGGCGAAGGGTGGCTATCCGTCCCTGGGCGCCCGTCTCGACTCTATGGAGAACCGGAAGCAGGACAGAATCCCCGACCTGGATACCATCCGGGCCGGAGCCGAGGCCGGGGCTGCCGCAGCTCCCGCGGACTCCATCGCCCCCGTCGGGTATTCCGGAGCGTATGGGGATCTGACCGGCGCGCCGACAAAGCTGAGCGACTTCACGGATGACGTAGCTGTCCACTTCAGCGCAAATGACGACCCGTCCAGCCTATTGGATTAATCGACAAATCTATATTACAATGACTACAGTACAGGGAAATCTTATCAATCACGACGGTAACAAGGTGGCACCCAACACCCTGGCAGCCGCCGTTTATGACGCCGCCAAGAGCCAGGCCCTGTCCGCCACGCTCCGGGACACCCCGGACAAAGGAGCGCTGGGGTTCCCCGCGTTCCTGACCACGGACAACTACGCAACAGGCACGGTGGTGTACTACCAGAACAAGCTCTGGCGCTTCACGAGCTTCCACTCCGCGGGCGCCTGGGACTCCGGAGATGTCGAAGAGTATCCTATCAAGGACCTCGTCGATGATCTGAAGGCGGGGCTCCTGGATGGCTCCCTGGTACCGGCGCTTGCCGGGAACCTGGAGTCCTGGGAGGAGCGCGATGCACTCGCCGTAACCGACACCTTCGTCGATCCGGTGAGAACAACCGCCGGCGATACGTCCATCGTGTCGAGCGCCGGCGCCAAGATCGTCAGCGTGGTCGCCCTGACGGACTTCTATGCAAGCGCTCTCCGGGCCACGGGCTTCAACCTGCTGCACGGCGCCACCGCCGTCGGCGATGGCTATTACTTCCTCGTGCCAGCTCTCCCCTGGGGATCCTATGGCACTGCGATCAAGCCTAACGGTATCCTGTTCACCAACAACGAAGGAACCAACCTCTCCCCCACGGTCCGTTTCAAGGCCCTCGCTTCGGGCGTTCCGAGCTCTGTGAATGACGGCTCCGCCTGCCCCTACACGGACAGCAATTCCAAGCGGTTCTACAACCCTGGAGAAGCCGGATACCTGATCGTTTCGGGCATCACCTTAGCGAATACTTGTGCGCACGTTGCATGGAGCCGCCGATACGACGAGTTCATCTCCCCGACCGCGGCTTCAGATGCCGGATCAAGCATCACGCTCTCCTCCATCATCCACGCCGTCCACAGCTTCGACCGTCTGCTGACCGTCGGATCCATTGCGGACCGCATCGATTTCGGCAGCACAAAGGCAACCTGGACGCGCCGTGTGGACCGCGCGCAGCTGACCTGGGCCAACGAAGACAACGGCGACGGCACGTACACACATTCCGCAACGATCTCCGGGATGGCGCAGGGCGGAGCCGTGGAATGCGGAAACCTGCAGCTCTCCGTTTCCGGCACGACCGTCAGTTACGTTGATGACCAGGCAACGGGGACCACGGATTACGTCAAGTACGAGTTGGCCACTCCGGTCACTGGGCAGGTCACCATTAGCCCGGATCTCTCCGCGGTGGAGGACTGGGGGCTCGAGGTGCTGGACGGTGTGATCGGAAGCGCCTACGTCACCATGCAATACGCGCAAGGCTATCCCGATAGCGTGGCTGCCCTCGTGGCTGGCGTGAACTACACGAAGCTCCAGGTGCTCGCCGAAGCAATCACCGAGATCTCCTACCGGCTCGATGCCTTGGAGGCGTCTGCTGACCGGCTGGGCAACGCGGAGGCGGACAGGCTCTCCGTGCGAGACATCCCGATGGTCTGCGGCGTTCCGCTGATCCTCTACGCTGCCGGGGTGCCGGCAGCTGCTACTGTCCCGGTGAACTGGAACAAGGAGACGATGGGCGAATGGACCGGCGCTCCGTGTTTCATCGGCCAGGAGTATGTCAATACATCCGTGAACTCCGCGGGCAAGTATTATGCGAAGGGTACGTCCGCAGTGGCGGACTGGGTCAAATAAACAATCTTTCGGACTATGGCAATCAACATTTACAATACCAAGGGCGAGTACGACGCCGCCGCACGCCCCACGACTGAAAGCTCCGTCTCCAGGATCTCTTCGACCAACGAGATCGAGGTAGATGGCGTGATGGTCATCACAAGGCCGTGCAAGGGCGACATCTGCGTCCTGGACTCCGGGCTGAACGCCCGCTACATCAAACAGGAGTCCTTCACTCTTGCGAGTCTTCCCTCGGGCTGGCAGGCCGTCGGCTTCGTCGAGTGGGTCAGGGGAAACAAGGTCAAGGTCACTCGCGTCGTCGGAACCTACAAGTGGGCGCAGTATTTCCTGTGGAAGATCACCGGCTACACGGCCGATGGGGCGGAACACGCCTTCTCCTTCGCCGTGAAGGTATCCAATGTCACCTACACCTGCTCGGGTACTTACTCGGGCTCGGATATTGATGAAGTGGCCGCGAGCATGAACGCAATCGTCTCGGTGTTCGACTTCGGCGGCCATTCCTATCACGTGTACGTCCGGAACGGAGACCTGATCCTCCAGCACGACACCTACACCACCTACCTGGCTGTCACGGCAACCGGCGTGAGCGTTACGCAGGCCGTGGGTCCTGAACTTACGGCGAACTCGAACATGCCGCGCTTCAACGGTCGTTTGACGAGCGAAGGCGCGACGATCAACCTGAACCGTGCGCTGATCTATTTCCGGGCGGACATAGACAATGCGTCCTACAATCCGACGGCCGAGGTCACGAGCCTCGCCCTCCAGTATCCGATCTGTCTGCCGGCCTACCTCGGCCAGTCCGCCTACCGGAAGGACGGCGAAACACAACTCGATTACTGCTCCCTGCTCCGTGAAACCTATGGCGAGGGCGAGGAGGGATGGATCCGTTGCATCAGCCGCGGACTTGCCAAGTACCCGGACAAACGGGGCGTCTTCGATGACTACGTCTGCGGAGACGGTAAGACGAACACTTACAAACTTGCCGGACAGAAGGTCCAGAAGGCGAACGGAGATCCGGACGCATTCTATCCTGCCTTCGACGCTGTGGCCGCAGTCGGCTTCCCGGGAGCAAAGGGCCTGGACAAAGGTGACTGGTATCTGCCTACCATCGGGGAGATCTTCGAACTGAAAAGCGGAATCACCTACCCTGCTGTCTATCAGATCGGCGTCGGTAGCGTAAGCACCGTCGCCGCCTCTGCGGATCCTATCACTCGCGCTTGCGCGAAACTCGGGATGACGCAGGTACAGAACAGCACCTACGCTTGGTCGTCGTCCCGTTGCCTCGCCAACCTCGCGTGGGTCTTCGGCGGCAACAACGGCATCGCCGGCATTTACAACTACTTCTACTACGCGGTCCAGGTGGTGGCCTCCGCGCTTTTAAGCCTGCGCGAAGCGCAGGTCTGAAACCCTGAATAATCTGGGGCGGCGCATCGAAGTAAGCCGCCCCTCTACCCTAACCGAGCCATGGCACAAACCGAAAAAGAAAGCATCTACATCGACCTGCGGAAACTCCGCAGCGCGGTTTACCGCGCCACCTATGAGATGGAGGCCAAGAGCCGTGTCGTATGGATGGACGACGTCCAGAAGGAAATCGCCCAGTGCATCCGGATCTTCGTTCGTGCAAAAATGCAGAAAAGCGCGGCCCAAGCCGCAGTCTGCCTCGATGCACTTGAGGAGGAATTTGCGGTTGTAAAGGTGGATCTCCGGATCCTCGCTGCAAATCCCGGGTACACTCACTTTGAAATCATCTTTCGAAAATATAAACTCAAATACAAGACAACATGAACAAGCACGAAGAACTGAACGACCTGGAGTCTCGCCAGCTGGCGATCCAGGACCGGATCGCGGCAAGTGACCGGGCCGCGCTCGAATATGTCAAGGGGCTCGCCGGATTCAAGCGGGCGTACCCCGAGGAGTCGGCCGCCCACGCAGAGGCCGTGGCCGAGGAAGAATCCGTCCAGGATGCGATCACGGAAACGAGAAGCGAATGGGAACTCCGGATCGGGGAGCCCGTGGCGGTCGGCGAGATCATCGTCCACCATGGAATCCGCTACTCCGTCGTCCAGGCGCACACCCTCCAGGCGGACTGGGTCCCCGGTGAGGTGCCGGCCCTGTACCGGCGAGATGGCGCCGAGGGCGAGGAGGAGAATGAGTGGCCGGACTTCGTCCAGCCTACCGGCGCGCACGATGCCTATGCGGCCGGCGCGAAGATCACCTTCGACGGCCGGCGCTACACGTCGCTCATCGACAACAATGTATGGTCACCGGCGGATTATCCGCAGGGATGGAGACTGGAGGAATAACTCGTTAAAAACGATTTCATCATGGACTGGACTCAGATTGTCATTGCCATCCTCGGGGTCGTCGGAGCCTTCGATCTCGGGCGGATCCTGTTTTTCAGGGCAAACAAAAAGAAGGCGAACGCCGAGGCGGATAACATCGTGATCGAGGGAATGGAGCGGACCATCGCGGCCATGACGTCGCGCATTGATTCCGACGAAGAGGCGATGCGCCGGAAGGACGCGAAGATCGAGGAGCTCTACAACGAGAAGAATGCGCTCCGCGAGGACCTGGCGAGCGCTCAGACGCTTATGTGCATCCACATGGGTTGCGCGGTCCGCAAGCCCGTCAGGGGGCAGGGCGCCGAGTGGCTCCGGGATCATAAAAACGACCCCGCCCTCGGGGTGGACTACCTGCCGATCAACCAGCTGATCCGCCAGTACGGCGAACAAAAGAAAAAGAAGGAGGGCGAGGCGAATGAAGAAAGCTGACATCGATGCGATCATAATCCATTGCAGCGCCACGCCGGAGGGGAAGGACGTTCGGGCCGCGGACATAGAGAAGGACCACGTCAAGAACAGGCACTTCGCCTGTATCGGCTACAACTATGTGATCGACCTGGACGGCACCGTCGAAGAGGGCCGGCCGCTCACTCGGGACGGAGCGCACTGCGAGAAGCCCGGCTTCTCCGGCAAGCCCTACAACAAGCACTCCATCGGCATCTGCTATGTCGGCGGTGTAGCCAAGGACGGGAAGACCCCTAAAGACACCCGGACACCGGCCCAGAAGCAGGCGCTGCACCAGCTCGTAAATAGTCTGGTGTTGGAGTACCCGATTACCGAGATTCTCGGGCACCGCGATGCGTCTCCGGATCTGAACGGAGACGGCATGATCTCCAGATGGGAGTGGATGAAGGCATGCCCCAGCTTCGATGTCAAGAGCGAATTCCCCATAACCATCATAACCCCCAGGAAGAAATGAGACCGAGAATTGCGAGATACGCCTATTTATTGGCGCTATGCGTCATTTTCTTGTCGTCCTGCGCAATCCAGCGCCCGCCTATCATCCAGTACCGGGACAGCACCGTCGTCGAGTACCGGGACCGCCTCGTCCATGACACCGTCGCTTTTGAGGTGCCGGTCGAGGTGGAGAAGATCGTCACCCGCGACACATCCAGCCACCTGGAGAACTCGTTGGCCATCTCGGATGCCGTAGTCTCCGGCGGCTTCCTCCATCACGAGCTGCGGACCAAGCCGCAGAGCATCCCGGTCCCAGTGGCCATCGAGGTCCGGGACACCTCCGTCACAGAGAAACAATCCGAAACACAGATCCAGACAGTCGAAGTTGAGCGCAAGCTAAACTTCTGGGAGAGATTCCGGATCGGGGCATTCTGGTGGCTCCTGGCGCTCGCCCTGGTGGGCTGGCGGCGTGAGATCCTCGCCCTCATCCGACGTTTCATTTCCATCTAAAGTCTCTTTTTCTTTCACCTCGAGTCCGCCCGCGCCGTGAGGTCCGGGCGGCTTTTCGCGCCCTGAAAAAGTCGCACTAAAATTTGAGCTTTCCTGGACTTCTATGGACTCTTATGACCCTTCAAAAAGGCCGCAGAATAGCGTAGGATGCCACTGAGGTATTCCTGGAAGGGGTTTGTTCAATCC
>JAEEGL014965993.1_pt1 | contig 20494 bp, 20 predicted proteins | sample 9134231 | NCBI WGS metagenome assembly JAEEGL01 (sample SAMN16246548, study PRJNA631951) | gut metagenome | biome: gut microbiome; feature: rumen; material: fiber-attached | host: Bos | place: Iran: Karaj | collected 2018-10
ACCACCATCGGCTCCTCCACCACCCACAAGGCCGTGCTGGAGAACCCCGATTCCATTTCCCAGACCGTGCTGGAAAAGGGCCTGGACAAGGGCACCGCTTACGAGATCCTCTCCATCGATATCGCCGACGTGGACGTGGGCCGCAACGTGGGCGCCCAGCTGCAGATGGACCAAGCCGAGGCCGACCGCCGCATAGCCCAGGCCAAGGCGGAGGAACGCCGCGCCATGGCTGTGGCCAAGGAGCAGGAAATGAAGGCCGCCACCCAGGAGATGCGCGCCAAGGTCGTGGAAGCCGAGGCCCAGGTGCCCCAGGCTATGGCCGACGCGCTGCGCAGCGGCAAACTGGGCGTGATGGACTACTACAACATGCAGAACACCATCGCGGACACCGAGATGCGCACCGGCATCGCCAAGGCCGCCGCTCCCGGCGCGGACGCCGCCAAGCCCGCTCCCGCCGCCAAGAAGTAAGGAGCGCCGGCAATGGAAGCGGTCGTGCTGCCATTCATATGGATGGTATTGATCATCGTGGGCGGGTCCCTTCTCTCGGCGCGCAAGCAGGTGGCTAAAAAGCAGGCCGAGGCTGCCCGGCAGCAAAGGGCCCGGCAGGCGTCTGCCCCTCCCCGCGGGCAGACGGGAAAGGCGTCCGGCGATCCTTTCTTCAGGCAGAATACCGGATCCTGGAACACTTCCAACACCTTCTTCCAAGGCAGCGGCGGGGACTCGTTTTCCGAAGGCAGCGACTTCGGCAACAACGGCAGGATCTACTCCACCGAGGGCATCGACCCCTGCCACGACGACATGAGCTCCTTCCACGAGGGCGAAGACCCCTGCCACGACGACATGAGTTCCTTCCACGAGGGCGAGGACCCCTGCCACAGCTTCCTGTCCCCCCTCGTGCCTTCCGAACCCGACGCCCCCGCCGCCTCGGACGACACCCGCGCCCGGGAGCTGATGCGCGGCATCGTGATCAGCGAGATACTTTCGCGCAAAAGAAGATACCAACGCTGACAAAACGGCCCCGCGGGAAGCATCCCACGGGGCCATGATTTCATCCAAAACGCTTACGGAGGCCGCGATATGATACGCCACATAGTGCTGTTCAGGATAAAGAGCGAATTCAAGCCCCTCATCCCCGAGCTCGTCCGGAACTTTTACACCATGAAGGGCCGCGTGGAAGGCCTTGTCGACCTGGAAGCCGGCAGCGACATACTGGGCAGTGAGCGCTCCTGCGACATCGCGCTCATCTGCACCTTTACAGACCGCGCCGCCTTCGACGCCTACCAGACCCACCCCCTGCACATGCCCATCCGCAAGCGCATGCACGAGGTGCGCGAAAGCTCCTTCGCCTGCGATTTCGAGGTGTAAAGGAACAGGTTTTGGCATCCCGGATGAATTAAGACAGGAGTTCCTTTTATGAGCAGCAGCCCCCGCTGTTTATATAACAGCAGCTTCAGAGATTATCTCGCCAAGGATGATAACTATATATTTGGCGTGCTATGCGACAAATACCACGGCGAAGCCCTTACGACAACGAGGGAAGCGTGGAAGTCTGAGATAGGCATTATGAAACGCATTCTGTCTCCATATGCATATACTAACGGACAGATCGTTTTTGAATATGACATTCCGCGCTTAGGCAAGAGGATCGACGTGGTATTGCTCCTGAAAGGAATCATTTTCTGCCTTGAATTCAAAGTCGGTGAATCAAGAGTACTGCCAGCAGACATTGACCAGGTGCTTGATTACGCTCTGGATCTGAAAAACTTTCATAAGTTCAGCCAGGATAAAATAATAGTGCCGATCCTCGTAGCAACGAATTACCGTACTCATTCCTCGATCGTTCAAATGTCCGTTTACGACGACAAAGTCGTCAATCCCTTGATTTCCGGCGAAACAGGTCTGTCAACAATGATAGCGGACGTTTTACGCCGTTTTCCCAATGAATCGCCCATCAATCCCAACTGGATCATCAGCCCTTACGCTCCGACGCCGACAATAATCGAAGCGGCACGTACGTTATATGAGAGCCACTCGGTAGAAAATATTACCCGGCACGAAGCGGATAAAGTCTCTACCGATACGACCATAGCCACCATACTCAAAATCATCCAGCACAGTAAAGCGGCGGGAAAAAAGAGTATCTGCTTCGTTACCGGGGTGCCCGGCGCGGGAAAAACCCTGGTTGGGCTTGATGTGGCTATCAGGCAGACATATCAGGGGCAGACTGAACCGGTCAAAGACGAAGGAGCCGTATATCTTTCCGGCAACGGTCCGCTCGTTGCAGTGCTGACTGAAGCTCTTGCACAGGACAACCTCAAAAGATGCCGCGAGCGTAACGAGAAAAAGAACCTTTCAGATGCCCGCCGTGAAGTCAGCAAATCGATACAAATGATCCATCGGTACCGGGACAACATGCTGGCGAAGATAAAGAACCCCGTGGAAAACGGCGTCCTTGAAATCGACCCTGAAAAAGCCGTGAAACTGCAGAATGCAGGGTACGGCGAAGTTGAGCACGTTGCGATATTTGATGAAGCGCAGCGCTCATGGACACATAAAAGGCTTGCCGAATACCTTAAACGAGGCGGCACATACGGAAATAAGCTGAAGGTACCCAATTTCCCGATGTCGGAAGCCGCATTTTTGATCTGGTCTCTTGACCAGAGAGAAGACTGGGCAACCATCGTATGCCTTGTGGGCGGCGGGCAGGAAATAAACACTGGCGAAGCCGGCATTTTCGAATGGATTCAGGCGCTGAACGAACGGTTCCCTGAGTGGAATGTTTTCATATCTCCCAAATTGACGGAAGCAGAATACGCTGAAGGAAAAGTGAATGAACTTCTGAAAAACAACCAGCATGTCACCTATCTGGAAGAATTGCATTTGGGTGTTTCTCTGCGTTCATTCAGAGCCGAAAAGTTATCCGCATTTGTGCATTCTCTGCTGTCTTTTGACGGCGAAGCCCCGAAACTATATGCAGAAATAAAAGACAAATATCCTATATTTCTGACCAGAAGTATGGCAAAGGCACGCAGGTGGCTTCACGAAAAAGTGAGGGGCACAGAGCGTACCGGTGTACTGGTAACAAAGGAATCCGCCAGGTTCAAGCCATTAGCTGTGCACATCCTGCCCAGCGACGACGAAAACGCCGTGCATTGGTTTTTGGAAGACAAGGCAGATACAAGGTCGTCAAACTACCTGGAAGATGCAGCTACGGAAATTCAGGTGCAGGGTCTTGAACTGGATTATACCTGTATACTGTGGGACGCGGATATGAGATACGACAACGGTCAATGGCACTATTACAGTTTTAACGGCAAGACCCAGTGGAATGAACAGGTCGGAGACAGTGAAACAAAGCAGGAAAAACGCAAGTATATGCTGAACGCATACCGTGTTCTGCTCACACGTGCCAGAAGCGGAATGGTGATCTGCGTACCTTTCGGAAACGCGCATAAAACACCCAGCGGTTTCTGGGAAGACAGCACCCGTAAACCGGAATATTATGACGGCACATATAATTATCTGAAAAGCATTGGTTTGGAAGAAATCTGATAAACAGGAGCGGTCTCAAATGAGGCCGCTCCTGTTGTTCAGATCCTTCCCCGCTTCCCGTTTATGAAATGATCTTGGCGCGCAGGATATCGTAGGCTTTCTGCGCACTGATGCCGCATTTGAGGTCGGGGTCGTAAAGCATGTTCAGCATCAGCCAGTCCACTTCCGACAGTTCGCCCACGGTGGTCCACTCCTGGTAGAGTATGCTGTCCGTATACGCGTAATGGTCGTTGGTCAGGCCGAAGGTGCCCACCAGTTCCTCCATCAGCAGGTGCCGCTTGCTCTCGGTCCAGTTGACGTCGGTCGCGATAGCCACCTTCGCGGAAGTCATCTGCCCGCCGCCGGAATAAGTGTAGCTGAAAGCGCCCCAGTTGCCTTCCCTGTACATGTCCAGGTGTTTGCCCAGTTCCTTGAGCGGGCCGTAGTAAACGGTGAGATTGGCTTCCCATTCGTTTTTCACCACGCGGATGTTGGGCATGTTGGGGCAGTGCGTGGCGATGTCCATTATGAACTTGTCCAGCTGCCTCAGGTCGTCATTCGACGGCGAACCCGTGACGCAGATCTTTATGGTCTTTTCCCAGCGCGTCAGCGTTTTTGACACGTTGTTTCTGTTTCCGCTGTATTCCACCGAGAACGCGCAGGTCATAAAGCAGTCCAGCGCCTTGAGGCGGGCGTCCTCAGCGCTTGAATAGCTGAAGCGCGAGGCGGCCAAAGCGCCTGTGGAACAGCCGCATAAAAGCAGTACCGCCAGCACGGCGGCAGCCAGCCGTTTAATGTTGATATGGTTCGGGCGCATACGTTTACTCCTTTTCGATAAGCCTGTAATGCCTGGGTTTTATCCGCGCCTGCCGGCAGCGTTCGCCCGGCAGGCGGCGCCATTATGATAGCACAAGATCCCGGCGTTTTCAATCACATATAAAGAATAAGGCGCGGCCTTTCCGCCGTGAAACGCCGGCGGAAAGGCTGATCTCTGCGTAAAGGGAAGGGGCTGTGAAGACGCTTATCTTCACAGCCCCCGTGTCAGTCAGACAGGCTATTCTTAATAGATGCCCCAGAAAGCGGCGACCTCGTCGCTGCCGTACCACATGAACTGGTGCGAGATGTAGCCCGCGCACCTCCACGCGATAAGGATAGCCACGAAGAAGGCTCCGAGCCATACGCTGCCGGTCAGCTTGTAGAACTTCCTGTAGATGTAGTTGCACACAGGCACCAGCCCGATGATGGAGAGCGTGCACTGTATGTGGAAGATATCCGGGTTGCCGGCGTTCCAGTAAGTGTAGCCGAAGGAGATCAGCATCAGTATGATCATGCCCATGGAGGTGAACAGCACGTTCAGCGCGGTGTCGGCCCTGTCGCTCACGCCCTTGAAGCGCACCATGTTGTTCAGCGTGCTTATCACGAAGGTCGCCGGTATGATCAGTATGAAGTACCTGGCCATCCTGCCGAAGGAGTAGTTCTTCATCAGGTCGTAGGAGCCGTCCATCATCATGAACCTGGAATCGAAGAACGTGTTGATGAAGTTCGCCGCCGCGTAGGACGCCGCGAACAGCAGCACCGCGATGCCCAGGGTCTTAAATACGTTCTTTACGCCTATGCCGATGTTGAGCTCCTTGAGCGTGGACAGGCACCTGTTCTTGCTCTTCCTGTTGATCAGGCCGAGTATGAAATACAGCAGGGCGCCCACGAACGCGGTCAGGAACAGCATCTGGAAGCTCCTCACCTGGCCGGGCTCCCAGGGCAGCCACTTGGACATGGATGCGTTGGAGAGCGTGAAGCTCTCGTCGGACATCTGCGCGCCCCAGGCGCCCGCGAAGCCCGCGAGGGTGGTGGCGATCACGTAGAACACGAAGTTCCTGCCCTTGAGCGCCATCCTCGCCTCGGGCAGCTCGCGCTTGACGGACTTAAACAGGTTGGTGCTGCAAAGCAGCGAGATGAGCGCGCACAGGGCGCCGATCAGAGCGAAGAAGGAAAGCGACGTGCACGCCAGCGCGGCGTAGCCCACGGAGCAGTCCTTGGTGTCTATCGGCTTGGTGTCGGGATCGGAAAGCTCGCCGTTGTTGTATCCGCACACCTGCGTATAGAACTCCAGGTACAGGGAAATGGCCCTGCTGCTCCAGAGGTTGCCGTTGTGCATGGTCACGGGGTTCAGGAAGAAGCGGGCGGTATCGTTGTCGATGGCCTGCTGCAGCGCCTCGTTGCTGAGCGCGTCTATCGTCCAGGCTTCGCCCAGCAGTGTGGATTCGGCGTCGGGATCGTGGATGTAGTCCGCGATGTCGTACCAGCTGTTCCTGGCCACCTCGTCCTTTACGTGGAAGATGCCCTTGTACTGGGCGGTGGCGCCCAGCTGCAGGCTGCCCGCGACCTGCCTGGAGAAGCCCTGCTTAAACAGGTTGGTCAGTATGATGCGGGACGCTATGTTCTCTGCCGGCACCACGTCGCTCACACCGGACTGCTCGTGCGTGCCCAGGCCCACGATCAGGTTCATCTGCGGGTCGCGCACCACCGTGTAGCCGGCGACGGTCGTCTTGACGCCGTAGGCTCTCTCGGTCAGCCTCGCCGCCTTGAAGTAGGTGTTTACGATCTGCTCCTGCTCAGCCCTCTTCTCCAGGTACTGGCCGTACTGCACTTCGGTAAGCCTATCCTTGGCGAACTGGTCGGCGTCCTGGGTGATCTCCTCTTCCGTGAACTGGATACCGAAGTCGTTATACAGCACGTTTATGAGCCTGTCGTTCAGGGTCAGGTTCTGCCCGTAATAGGTCACGACCTTGGTGAAGAGGTGCCTGCCGGTGGAGTGCGCCCAGCAGCAGATCCTGGTGGGATCGACTATGTCCATGGAGAGCGCGTACTGGTACGCGTCCCACATGCCCATGGTGGCGCCGCGGTTCCACCTGGCGCCGTTCATGCCGGTGGTGCCGTCCTCAACTATCTGCGGCTGGTCCGAAAGGCCCGCGCCGTAGGCGCTTATGTTCAGCACCACAAAGCCGCGCCTCGCCATTTCCCACGCCATCATGCTGTCGGCGGAAAGCGGTTCGGAGCCGCCGTGCGTGAGCAGAATACACGGCAGGTTGCTGTTGTTGTCGGCGTCCGCCGGGTAGTAAACTTCCATGTGAAGATCGGCGCCCCTGACGTTGATGACCACGTCAGAGATGTTGATCTTGTAGCAGCTGGTGGTGATGACCTGGGCCAGCAGGCTGAATACGATGATCAGCGCGACAAACAGAGCCAGCAGCCTCAGGCTTCCGCTTGTCGTCTTGAATGTGAAGAAACGCTTTTTCTCTTTCTGTTCCACTTAAACACCCCTCCTGAATAGAAACTAAAAACCATCTTCCATTCTTACAGGCCGAACCGCCCCCGCGGGGGCGCTTCCGGAGCCTTTGCCGTATCCGCCGGTCACACGGCGGGCAGGCTTTTGATCATATCTATATACCCCTGGGCTCAGTAGCACCTTCTTTCCGGCCGGAAATAAAAAGAAGCCCCTGTGCATGGGCACAAGAGCAAACACAAGCTCATGCGCCTCGGCCTGCGGGAAACCTTTCTAACGCTCGCGTGTACCTGCCAAACGCGGTACAGCCTCTTTTTGAGCCGTGTTTAGTTTATCACAGCATTAAGCCTGTGTCAACTATTTAACATAAATGCCGGGGGTGATTAAACTGCTTATTGCGCTTGGTTTTTCAGGGAGAAGAAAAAACGGGGCGATCCCCATCTGGATCACCCCGAAAACGCTTCAAAAACGCTTGATTTACTTCCCGAAATACCTGTCCAGCAGGCCTTTGAAGGCTTTTCCATGGCGCGCCTCGTCCCTTGCCATCTCGTGCACGGTGTCGTGGATGGCGTCCAGGTTCAGGGCCTTGGCCTTCTTGGCCAGCTCGGTCTTGCCGGAAGTGGCGCCGTTCTCGGCGGCTACGCGCACGGTCAGGTTCTCCTTGGTGCTGGGGGACACGCACTCGCCCAGCAGCTCCGCGAACTTGGCGGCATGCTCCGCTTCCTCGAACGCCGCGGTCTTCCAGTACTCGGCGATCTCCGGATAGCCTTCGCGGGCGGCGGCGCGGCTCATGGCCAGGTACATGCCCACCTCGGAGCACTCGCCCTCAAAGTTGGCCCTCAGGCCTTCCTTTATCTCTTCCGGCGCGTCCTTGGCGATGCCGATAACGTGCTCGGCGGCCCAGTCCAGCTGGTCTTCAACTACTTCCACGAACTTATCGCCCGGGACCTTGCAGCGGGGGCACTTGTCGGGACGGACGTCGGATTCCACGATCTCACCGCAAACGGTGCATCTCCATTTTTTCATAGCACACCTCATTATATATTATTGGGGTCCACCCGTAGGGTATTGTATATGCCCGGGGAGGCTTTGTCAAGTGCTCCCGGAAGTTTGCTCCGCGATGGCGCGCGCCGGCCCGGCGGGGCGGCAGTTTTTCGAACTTTAACATAATATCCTCAAAAAATGTTCGTATTTTTACGGAATATTTGCGCGAATAACATTTACATCGTTCGCTAATCTGGTATATAATACAGACATTCCCGGAACATAAACTTTTTTGGAGGGTACTATTAATGAAGAAGCTGCTTAGTCTGGTCCTGGTCGCCGTTATGGCTGTCGCGTGCTTTGGCTTTGCCTCCGCGGAAGATGCGAAGATAAAGCTGGGCGTCATCCTGCTGCACGACGAAGACTCCACCTATGACAACAACTTTATAAACGCCGCCAAGGCGGTTGAAGAAGCGCTGGGCATCGAGCTGGTGCTGCGCCGCAACGTGGACGAGTCCAACGCCTGCTACGAAGTAGCGTGCGAGCTGGCCGATGAAGGCTGCAACATCGTCTTCGCCGACTCTTTCGGCCATGAGACCTACATGATCGAGGCCGCCAAGGAGTATCCCGAAGTGGAGTTCTGCCACGCCACCGGCACCATGGCTCACACCGAGAAGCTGGACAACTTCCACAACGCCTTCGCTTCCATCTATGAAGGCCGCTTCCTGGCTGGCATCGCCGCCGGCATGAAGCTCAACGAGATCAAGGCTGCCGGCCAGCTCAAGGGCGAAGTTCCCATGATCGGTTACGTCGGCGCTTTCACCTATGCCGAAGTTATCTCCGGTTACACCAGCTTCTTCCTGGGCGCCAGGAGCGTGTGCCCCGACGTCATCATGAAGGTGCAGTTCACCGGTTCCTGGTACGACGAGGCTGAGGAAGCCAACGCCGCCAAGGCCCTGATCGCCGCCGGCTGCGACCTGATCAGCCAGCACGCCGACTCCATGGGCGCTCCCTCCGTGTGCGAAGCCGCCAACATCCCCAACATCTCCTACAACGGCTCCACCGTGGACGCCTGCCCCAACACCTTCATCGTGGCCAGCCGCATCGACTGGGCTCCCTACCTGACCTTCGTTTGCGAGAAGGTCGCCGCGGGCGAGAAGTTCGACTATGACTACACCGGCACCATCGCGACCGGCTCCGTCAAGCTCACCGACATCAACACCGCCGCCGCTGCCGAAGGCACCGTGGAAGCCATCGAGGCCGCTACCGCCGCTCTGAACGACGGTTCCCTCAAGGTGTTCGCCACCTCCACCTTCACCGTGGAAGGCGCTGAGCTCACCACCTACCTGGCCGACGTTGACACCGACGACGCCTACACCGGCGACACCGAAGTCATCATCGACGGCGAGTTCTCCGAGAGCACTTTCCGCTCCGCTCCTTACTTCAGCCTCGCCATCGACGGCATCGAGCAGCTGAACGTTGCGTTCTAAATCATTCTTACCGTGATATGAAGGGGGAAACACTTTTCCCCCTTCATTGTGTATCTTTGATTCGGCGCACGGCGGCGTCCCCGCGCTGCCGCCCCGCCGTCCATCACTCCTTACGGAGGTATTTATGCAGCCTGTACTCGAGCTTAAGCACTTGACCAAGCGTTTCGGAAAGGACGTGCTGGCCAACGACGACGTATCTTTAGAAGTGTATCCCGGCGAAGTGCTGGCGATACTGGGCGAGAACGGCTGCGGCAAGACCACGCTCATGAACATGGTGTCGGGCATCTACTACCCCGACGCCGGCAGTATATACATAAACGGGAAGGAAGCGCTCATCCGCTCCCCCCGCGACGCGTACAGGTACAACATAGGCATGATCCATCAGCACTTCAAGCTGGTGGACGTGTTTTCCGCCGCCGAGAACATAGCTTTGGGGCTGGACAAGCAAAGCGGCAGCCTTAAGCAGGTGGCGGACAGGGTAAGCGAGATATCGGCCAAATACGGCTTCAACATAGATCCCCAGAAGAAAATATACGACATGTCCGTGTCCGAGAAACAGACCGTGGAGATAATCAAGGTGCTGTTCCGCGGCGCGCAGATACTTATACTTGACGAGCCCACCGCGGTGCTTACGCTCAGCGAGATAAAGCGCCTGTTCGAGATACTGCGGAACATGGTGTCGGACGGCAAGTCCGTTATAATAATCACCCACAAACTGAACGAGGTCATGGAAGTGAGCGACCGTGTGGCGGTCATGCGCAAGGGCAAACACATCGCCACCGTCAACACCTCCGAGACCAGCGAGAGCGAGCTCACCGACATGATGGTGGGACGCAAGGTGGACCTTAACATCGCCCGCAGCCTGCCCGTGGACCCCAGACCCCGCATAGAGGTAAAAAACCTGTCCCTCAGGGATGAAGAGGGCGGTTGGGCGCTCAAAGACGTGAGCTTTACCGCCTGCGGCGGCGAGATATTGGGTATCGCGGGCATTGCGGGCAGCGGACAGAGGCAGCTGCTGGAGGCCATCGCGGGGCTGAACAGGCCCGAAAGCGGCGAGATAATCTTCACCAATCCCAAGAAGAACCGCCCCGTGACCCTGTTCCACAAAAAGCTGCCCCAGATACGCCGCCTGGCCGCGGAAAACAAGCTGCACTACCCGGACGGCAAACGCGTGAACCTAAGCGGCGTGAGCGACAAGCAGCTGCGCGCGCTGATAGCCGAAGAAAAGCTGCTGTTCGACGACGACGAGATCATGTCCTTAAGGGACAAGACCCCCTTGGAGATAAGGGAACTGGGCGTCAAGCTCTCCTTCGTGCCCGAGGACCGTCTGGGCATGGGCCTGGTGGGCGACATGGGCATCAGCGGCAACATGATGCTCAGGAGCTACCGCAAGGGCAAGGGCATGTTCCTTAACTTCAAAAAGCCCAAAGCGCTGGGCGAGGAGATAATCAAGGAGCTGGAGGTCGTGACCCCCTCGGTCAGGACCCCCGTACGGCGCTTGAGCGGCGGCAACCTGCAGAAGGTGCTGGTGGGCAGGGAGATCTCCTCCTCCCCCAAGGTGCTCATGGCGGCGTACCCCGTGAGGGGGCTGGACATCAACTCCTCCTACACCATATACAACCTGCTGGCCAAACAGAAGGACCTGGGCACGGCGGTGATATACGTGGGCGAGGACCTGGACGTGCTTATGGAACTGTGCGACAGGATAGTGGTGATGAATTCCGGGCGCCTCAGCGAGCCGCTGGATGCCCGCAGCGTCAAAAAAGAGGAACTGGGGCGGCTGATGACCGTATCCCATAAGGAGGGAGAATAACTTATGCAGACCAACAAGGTTAAAGCTCCCCTGGTGCATCTGAGCCGGCGCGACACGCTGCCCATATGGAGCAAGGCGCTCATCCGCCTGGCGGCGTTCGTGCTGGGCATGGCGGTGTGCGGCCTGGTGGCGATGCTGCTCATAGAGAAACTCAGGCTCGACCCCTCCCGCCTGGGCGAATTTTACTACAGTTTCATAAAGGGTTCCTTTTCCACCCTGGCAAAAAGGTGGAAGTTCTTCAAAAACACCGCGGTGCTCCTGTGCATAGCCCTGGCGCTCACCCCCGCCTTCCGCATGCGCTTCTGGAACACCGGCGCGGAAGGCCAGACGCTGATGGGCGTGCTGGCGGCGGTGGCGGTCAACTTTTACCTGGGCGGCAAGTACACCAACGGCCGGGTGGTGTGGCCGGACTGGGCGCTGCTGGTGCTGATGTTCGCGGCGTCCCTCATCGCGGGCGCGGTGTGGGGCGTTATCCCCGCGCTGTTCAAGGCCAGGTGGAACACCAACGAGACCCTGTTCACACTTATGATGAACTATGTGGCCACCTTCTTCGTGAGCTACTGCCTTATAAAATGGGTGCCCAGCGGCTCTTCCTCCCTGGGCAAGCTGTCCAGCGGCAAACTGCCCACCGTGTTTACAAACCTGGGCAAGAGCCAGTATTCCGACTACCTGCTGATAATCATACTGGTGGGCGTGGTCACCGCGCTGGTATACGTGTACCTTAACTACTCAAAGCACGGCTACGAGATAAGCGTGGTGGGCGAAAGCGAAAGGACCGCCCGCTATGTGGGCATAAACGTGAACAGGGTGATCGTGCGCACCATGGTCCTGAGCGGCCTGCTGTGCGGCCTGGCGGGCTGGATAATCGGCGCGGGGCTGGACAGGTCCGTGACCACCGAGAGCGTGGGCGGCCAGGGCTTTACCGCCATAATGGTGTGCTGGCTCGCCAAGTTCGACCCCGTCATGATGATGCTGACCAGCGGCCTCATAATCTTCCTTAACCTGGGCGCGGACCAGATATCCACCACCTTCGACGTGTCCGGCGCGTTCCCCAACGTCATCATCGGCATAGTGCTGTTCTTCATAATCGGCAGCGAGTTCTTTATCAACTACAAGATCAACTTCCGCGGCAGGCAGGCGCCGGCGGCGGTAAAATAGGCCCGGACCCCCATCTGAGACCATTCACGAAAGGACGCAAAGCATGAGTCCGTTTATAGACTTTCTCGTAGACTCCCTGGGCTTCGGGGCCACCTTCATGTACGGCTCCACCGGCGAGATCATCACCGAAAAGGCAGGCCACCTTAACCTGGGCATCCCGGGCGTGATGTGCATGGGAGGCGCGGGCGGCTGCCTGGTGATAAACATGTGCGTGAAGGCGGGCTTTCCCCCCTTCCTCATAGTGCTGCTGGGCATACTGGGCTCTTTCCTGATGGGCGCGCTCATGGGGCTCATCTACTCCTTCCTTACCGTCACCCTGCGGGCCAACCAGAACGTTACGGGCCTGGCGCTCACCACCTTCGGCGTGGGCCTTATGAAGGTGCTCATGAGCGACAAAAAGCTGGTGCAGGCCACCACTTACCTGGTAAACCCCAAAAACTACTTCCGCTTCCCCTTCGCCGCCCGCACGGACAGCCTGCACAGCCTGGGCGTGATGTTCTTTATGGCGGTGATAATCGCCGTAGGCGCGGGCTGGCTGCTGTACCGTTCCCGCGTGGGCCTGAACTTAAGGAGCATAGGCGAGAACCCCGCCACCGCGGACGCGGCGGGCATAAACGTCATCCGCTACAAATACCTGGCCACCTGCATGGGCAGCGGCATAAGCGCCCTGGGCGGGCTGTACTACATAATGGACTATATGTGCTCCCAGGAGGCGTACCTGAGCCTGGAAGCCTTCGGCTGGCTGTCCATAGCGCTGGTCATATTCGTGCTGTGGAAGCCCCACATCACCATCCCCGGTGCGTTCATATTCGGCGTGCTGTTCTCCTGCTCCAGCCACATCGCCAACCTCTCATTCATAAAGGTGACCATGGCCGCCAAGCCCCTGCTCAAGATGCTGCCCTACGTGTTCACCATAGTGGTGCTCATAATCTCCTCCGTACGCAACCGCAGGGAGAACCGTCCCCCCAAGTCCCTGGGCATATCCTATTTCAGGGAAGAACGGTAGTTTCCTTTTTTTCCTTTGGGATGTATAATAGGAGGGGCTTATGCCCCTCCCTTATAATATGCAAAAGGAGCGCGCGATGCAGACCGAGCGGCTGATACTGGATCCCGTCACGGAAAACGACCGGTTAGACTATTTTACCAACATCTCCCACGACAAAAAGGTGCTGGAAACCTTCGTGTGCCGCTACGCCGAAACGCCCGAAGAGGTGGATCTGTCAAAGATCATCGGCAATCCCGACGTGTTCGCCGTCCGCCTTAGGCAGACGGGCCGCCTGATAGGGCTCATACTGTTTTTCGGCGCGGAAGATGACGCCTGCGAGATAGGCTACGGCATAGGCTCATCGTACTGGGGGCAGGGCTACACCACCGAGGCGGTAAGGCGCTTCCTCGCTTACCTGTTCACCGAACGGGGCTTTAAGCGCGTGCGCGCCTCCTTTTTTACCGGCAACACGGCGTCACGGCGGGTGATGGAAAAAAACGGCATGCGCTATTCGCATTTCTCCCCGAAAGAGCTGGTCTACCTGGACGTGCCCCGCGACCTCACGTATTATTCCATAACAAAACAGGAGTGGGAACAAAAAGCATGAAGATACTGGTACTTAACGGCAGCCCCAAGCGGGACAAAAGCGACACCATGCACATCACCCGCGCGTTCCTAGACGGCATGAAGGACGCGGCGCCCCAGGACATACACGTCATCCACACCGCGGACAGCCATATAGAATACTGCACGGGCTGCTTTTCCTGCATGAGGAACGGCGGCGCCTGCGTGCATGACGACGACATGAAGGGCATACTGGAAGAGATACTTTCAAGCGACCTGCTGGTGTGGAGCTTCCCCCTGTACTGCTACGGCATGCCCGCTTCCCTAAAGGCGCTGCTGGACCGCACGCTGCCGCTTTCCTCCATGGCGATGCGCAAGGTGGGCGACAGGTACGAACACGTGGAGCAGGCGGACTTTTCAAAGCTTAAATACCTTATGGTGTGCGGCTGCGGCTTCCCCAACAGCAAACACAATTTCGAGCCCGCCGTAAGGCAGTTCGAGCTGTGCTTCCCCTCCGGCCGCACCGTTATCACCGTGCCGGAAAGCCCCATGTTCGCCGCCCCGGAAGCGAATTCGGTCACCCTTCCCCGGCTCGAAAAAGTGCGCGAGGCGGGCAGGCAGTACGCCGAGACGGGCAGCATAGACCCCGGACTTATGCAGGAGATCACCTCCCCCATGATACCCGAGGAAGTGTACGCCCGGATCGTCAACCAAAGCGTATGACGGACGGATTCGTCTACATCACCCTTCGGCAGCGCCCCGAACTGGCTGACGCGGCGGCGGAATGGTTCCACTCCAAATGGGGCGTGCCCAAACAGGCGTACCTGGACTGCATGAATGCGTACCTTGATGGGCAGACCGAATACGGCTGGTACCTGTGCCTGAACGGCGATGCCATAATAGGCGGGCTGGGCGTTATAGAAAACGACTTTCACTCCCGGAAGGACCTGTCCCCCAACATCTGCGCCGTGTACACGGAGGAAGCGTTCCGGGGAAAAGGCATAGCGGGAAAGCTGCTTATTTTCGCGGCGGAGGACCTGCGCGCCAAGGGCATATCCCCCGTCTACCTGCTCACCGACCACACGGGCTTTTACGAAAGATACGGCTGGGAATACCTGTGCGGCGCCCGGGGCGAGGGCGAGGACCATGATTCCCGCATATATATCTACAGGTGACCCCGACAGAAACGGGCACGAAATGACAGGACGCGCCCGCCCTGAACTGCTATACTCTTACCGTCAGGAAAGGACGGGACGGCTATGGAATGGCTAAGCAGCATCCGCGCGGCGATAAACTTTATGGAAGCCCACCTTACGGACGCCGTAAGCGTCAGGGACGTGGCGAAACAGGTGTACCTTTCACCCTTCTTCCTCCAGCGGGGCTTTTCCCTTATGACGGGCTGCGGCATAGGCGAGTACATGAGGAACCGCCGGCTGTATCTTGCGGCGCTGGAACTTAAGGACACGGACGCGAAAGTTATCGACCTCGCCTTCAAGTACGGCTACGAGACGCCGGAAAGCTTTACCAAGGCGTTCACCCGCTTTCACGGGGTGACCCCCTCCCAGGCGCGGGAGGGCGCCGCCGTCAATGTTTTCCTTCCCCTGACGATAAGCATTTCCATACAGGGAGGCAGCCAGATGGACTATCATATCACACCCATGTTCCCCTTCAAACTCATCGGCTTCCAGAAGGTGTTTTCCAACGAGAAGCCTTACGAGGAGATACCCAAGTTCTGGACCGAGATCTGCGAAAAATACGCAAACAGCGTGTACGCAGGCAATCCTCCTTCCAACCCCTACGAGCAGGCGCTGGTGGACAACTGCATAGGCGAGTACGGCGTGTGCATAGACGACCTGGGGGACGACAGTTTCCGCTACCTTATCGCGGGCAGGTACACGGGCGGACCCGTGCCCGAGGGCATGGTGCTCTACGAGTTCCCCCGGGGCGAGTGGGCGGTGTTCGACTGCGTGGGCCCCAACCCCCGCACGATCCAGAGCGTGAACACCCGCGTTTTCAGCGAGTGGCTGCCCGGCAACCCGGACTTTGAGCTGCGGGGCAGCGCCACCGTGGAGTGGTACGACTGCGTGAACGGGGAGATGACCGACCCGGACTACCGCAGCGCCGTCTGGGTGCCCGTAAAAAGAAGGGAAAAATAACCGACCCCGCCGCCGTCAAGCCCGGCGGCGTTTTTTTGCCCGCCGTTCTGCTTGACAAACCCGCGGTTTTGTATGATACTAATCACGCGGCAAAAATAAAAAAGGAAGTCTGTAAAAATGGATCAAAACGAAAACATCATTATCCGCCTTGAAACGCCCGGGGACTACGCCGAAGTCGAGAACATGATCCGCGAGTCCTTCTGGAACGTGTACCGCCCGGGCTGCCTGGAGCACTACGTGATGCATGTGCTCAGGTCCGACCCCGCCTTCATCCCCGAGCTGGACTTCGTTATGGAAAAAGACGGGCAGCTGATAGGCCAGAACATGTTCATGAAGACCGTTATAAACGGGGACGACGGGCGGGATATCCCCGTGCTCACCATGGGGCCCATCTGCGTCAGGCAGGACTTAAAGCGCCGGGGCTACGGCAAGATACTGCTGGACCATTCCCTGGAAAAGGCCGCGCGCCTGGGCTATGGTGCGGTGCTGTTTGAGGGCAACATACTGTTCTACGGCAAAAGCGGCTTCGACTACGCGAGAAATTTCTCCATCCGCTACCACGACCTGCCCGAAGGCGCGGACGACTCCTTCTTCCTGTGCAGGGAACTGATCCCCGGGTACCTGGACGGCGTCACGGGCGTGTACCAGACGCCAAGCGGCTATTACGTGGACGAAGCCGAGGCGGAGGAGTTCGACAAACGCTTCCCGCCCAAACAAAAGCTCAAACTGCCCGGACAGCTGGCCTGACGCCGGGAACGAAGCACTCCGGAGGAACACTATGGGCGTTGACATGACCGTCCCCTGCGGCGATGGGATCATAAACATACGGGTAGGCGCCGTAATACTCAAAAACGGCAGGTTCCTCATGGTGGGCAATCGCCGCAGCGATTACCTGTACTCCGTGGGCGGGCGCCTCAAGTTCGGCGAGACCGCGGAGGAAGCCGTGAAGCGGGAAGTGCTGGAGGAAACGGGCGCCAGAATGGAAGTCGAGCGCCTGGGCTTCGTGCACGAGAACTACTTTTACGGCGACTCTCCGGCCAACCTTGGCAAGCTGATATACGAGGTATCCTTCTTCTTTTACATGCGGGTGCCGGAAGATTTCGAGCCCAAAGGCGCTTCTTTCACCGAGGACGGCAGCACTGAGTTCCTGAAATGGGTGTCCCCCGACGAGGATACCACCCTGTACCCTGAATTCTTTAGGACGGAGCTCAAACATCCCGAACCCACGGTAAAGCACTTTGTCACGGACGAAAGGCAGAAAAAATGAAGATAGGCGTCATTTCCGACACCCACGACCTGCTGCGCCCGGAGGTTGCAGAAAACCTTAAGGGCTGCGACCTCATCCTCCACGCGGGGGACATAAGCAGCCCCGCTATACTGGACAGCCTCAAAAACATCGCCCCGGTCAGGGCGGTCAGGGGCAACAACGACCGGGAGTGGGCGGAAGGCCTGCCCTTCACGCTGGAGTTCGAAGTGGGCGGGCTTAAAGCGCTCATGACCCACAAAAAGCGGGACCTGCCCCGGGATCTCTCCCCCTTTGACCTGGTGGTGTTCGGGCATTCCCACACCTATTACTGCGAGCGGGAGGACACGGGAAACGGCAAAACCGCCCTTTTGCTCAACCCCGGGAGCTGCGGTCCCCGCCGCTTTTACCAGCCGATCACCATGGCGATACTCACCCTGGACGAAAACGGCTTAAGCGCAAACAAAATCGACCTCGGCTGCGTCAAAGATAAGACGCTGCAGGGCGGCGCCGACTTGCCCGCTTTAGTGGAGACCGTGGTAAGGGAGACCGCCAAAGGCCGCGGCGTGGACGAGATCGCGCGCAGGCACGGCATCGACCCCGCGCTCGCGGAAAAGATCGCCCGGCTGTACCTGACCCACCCCGGCGTGACCGCGGAGGGCATACTCAAAAAGATGGGAGTGTGAAAAAACGTGAAAAACATATTCGCCGCCGTACTGGCCCTGATAATGGGGCTTTCCCCCGTGGCCGCCACCGACGGCCTGCTGGTGGGCACGGACGTAGCCAAAGCCGACATAACCGATTTTTATTACACCGTGGACGCCTCCACCTATCCCCCGCATTACCAGCGCTACCGTTTTTATGTCGAGGACGGCAAAAAGTGGTTTTTCCACGAGTCCCGCCAGGGGGGCAGCTGGCCCCAGACGGAGGAAGACACGGTCGCTTCCGGCACGCTTGAGATAAGCGACGTGATCTGGGACGCGTTCTTTGCCTGCGTGGAAGGCGGCACGGTCAAGGCCCGGGAAGAGCACCTGGAGGACGGGAATTCCGGTCCCTGGACGTTTTTGTACTGGACGGGGGACGAGGGGAACATACAGGAATACTCCTTCGCCTCCTACGGCAGGCGGCAGGAGTTCGAGGCGCTGTGCGAAAAGCTGGCCCGGAACCACACCGTCACCCGCTTCTTCTTCGGCAGGGGCGGCTACATGGTGCCGGTGTACCATGAAGCCGTGTTCAGGGACGGCAAATGGTACCTCATGGACGATGGGGAAATTCTCAGGGAGCTGGATGACGCTTACGCCCAGGAGCTCTCCCGGATAGTTATCGACTATGACCTGGAAGACTGGGACGGCTTCCGCGGCAGCGACCCCCGGGTGCTGGACGGGGAAGGCTTTACCCTGCAGCTCACCTTCGCGGACGGCAGGACCGTGTACGCCTCCGGCGAAAACAAGTTCCCGGACCGTTACCACTCAGCCTCAAACGCCATAGAGGAGCTGTTCACCCGTGAGGAGATGGCGCACGTTGCGGGCACGTACAAATACGAGAAAGAGGGCTTCGGGGGCGATTTCACCATCACCCTGAACGCGGACGGCACCTACGCCTTTTATGAGGGCGCCCTGAGCAGCTACATGGGCAGCGGCACCTGGCATATATATTACGGCGCGGTGTATATGTACGAAAACAAGGACGCGGGCTATGACCTGCGCTTCACTTTCGGCCTGGACGAGGGGACGCTCACCTACTCCGCCTCCAATTCCGACAGCTTCCCCTACGTGAAAGTGGCGGACGGGGAAATGTTCATAAAGCAGGCGGAATAAAAAACGCCGCTTCGTCTGAAGGGCGTTTCACCGCTAATACTTTATCAGCTGTTGACAAATGAACAAAAACGTGCTAATATGTCGTTATTAGCAAGCGCTAATGAATTACCGCGGCCCCCCTCCCAATAGGCCGCGGTAATTTTTTATTTGCTCAGCAGGCTGTCCGGCAGGCGGTATACCGCCTGGTAGAGTACGGTGCCGAGCGCGAACACCGCGATCGCCTCGCCTATGCCCACGGTGAGCATGGTGAGGGGCAGGTATCCGAATGTGTGCTTGTCTTCCACGCCGAAGCCGGAAAAGCCGTAGCACGCCCACACCACCGCGCCGACTATGACGGCGTTGAATATCACGGGGAAGCTGGCCGCCAGCCAGTAGCGGGAGGTCCTGACTTTGGGCTTTTTGTAGCCCACCTTGTAGGTCAGATACGCCGCCGCCAGTGTGGTAAGGGAGCCGAACACCACGTCCCACACGGCGCCGCCGCCCACAAGGTTTGCGATAAGGCAGCCTATAAACAGGCCGGGCACCGCCTCGGGCATCAGCAGGGGCAGCACGCACAGCGCCTCGGACAGCCTGAGCTGTATGGCGCCGGAGCCGAAGGAGTACATCACGTAGGTGAGCGCGAAGTACAGCGCCGCGATGACCGCGCCGCGGGTAATGTAAGATACGGAAATGTTTTTCTTCATGGGGTAAAATACGGGCCTGCATTCTGCAGACCCATCTCCTTTTTCCTAGTTTTGTTTAAGGACAGGATGGATCTCGAACTGTCCGTTATGGTCGACCCCCGGGAGGCGGGGGAAGATGACGTGTTGAGCTGTCAGCTGTCAGCTGTTAGCTTTTAGAGGCTTGCGCGTCATTGCGAGGCTCGCAGCGGTAGTGAATTGATGTCCGGTGGACATCAAGAGCCGCGAGAGGCCATTAGGCTACCCGTAAAGGGTGACGCGGCAATCCGTTCTTTTACAAGAGGGGTACGGATTGCCACAGGCGACAGAGTCGCCCTCGCAATGACGAGGAATGGGAAACGTGGCGCCTCTACAATCCGCAGCGGCGGCATGTACGCCGCGATGATGGAATTTTCGCGAAGCAGAGCTTGCCCTGCGGGAGCGAAAATTCTTTCCTTACGCCTTTTCCGCCCGGAAAATCCCTTGGGATTTTCAGGAAAAGGCGCTGTCATCGTTCAAAACAAAACAGCGTTTTGTTTTGGACGATTAAAACTCGCAGCTCCTTGTGGTTCTCGGGAAGGGCAGCACGTCGCGGATGTTGCCTACGCCGGTCAGGTACATTATCATGCGCTCGAAGCCCATGCCGAAGCCCGAATGCACCACGCTGCCGTACTTCCTGAGCTCCAGGTACCACCAGTAGTCCTCCGGCTTCATGCCCAGCTCGTCTATTATGCCCGTTTGCACTGCCATCCTCTCTTCCCACTGGCTGCCGCCGTACAGTTCGCCTATGCCGGGCACCAGCAGGTCCGCC
>JAEEGL016603982.1_pt1 | contig 20494 bp, 14 predicted proteins | sample 9134231 | NCBI WGS metagenome assembly JAEEGL01 (sample SAMN16246548, study PRJNA631951) | gut metagenome | biome: gut microbiome; feature: rumen; material: fiber-attached | host: Bos | place: Iran: Karaj | collected 2018-10
AATCATAATGCATGACATCATAGATGAAGTCATAGACATCCGGCTGGACGATGTAATTCGCCGGTGTATCGAAATAGACGAGCTCGCCATTCTGATTGTACTCAAAGTACGAACCTCTCAAAGGATCATCTTCATATGTCTCGGTATAGCTGAGTTCATATTCGGTATCATAGAGCCAATACCAGAAGTTAATGATCGGGTTTTTATCCCATGAAACGCGCATATACTCGCGCTCATACCAGGGGCGATCACTGGAATTCTCGACGATGACATTGGATTCTTCACCCGTCGAAGCATCGTACGTACGCTGTACGTCGAAATGCGACGTAATCGGGAACATCGCCTTGATGCCACCCTTAAAATCTTCGTTGTAAACTTCATCATAATTGTCGATATCGATCGTCGTATCACCATCGGCACCCGGCAATCTCGAATACGTTCTGTAAGCAATCAGATAGTTTTCTTCGGCGACAAAACGGATCTTGTCGGTATCCATCATTAGACCTTCAAATCCCGACAGAAAACCGCCTGTCCCAGGTACATCGACAACTTTCTGATGCATCCACCAGGAACCCTCCGTCAGATCCGATTTTCTTACTTTGTTCGGCTGCGTTCTATCGATATCACCCACGTCCTGGGCGCACCCCGCTGCCACACTCGCTGCCAAAAGAGCCATCAACAGCGCTTTCCTGTTCATATTACCCCTCATATCATCCTCCTTGTATTCACCTCATACGTATCTTGCGATCTGCATCAGGGCAATGTGTGGTTTGTGTCTGAATAGTTATTCGGTCTATGTTCCTTTCGGAGAGCCGGAGCTTTTGGCTCAACGAATATCGCATTCACACCTACCTACAGAATTACGATGCACTTGTCCAGTAGTATTTGCATTTTTTTCGGTTTTATTTTTCTTTGTTATTTTTACCAGAAACAAAATGCTTAGCATTTATCACGGTTTCCGGCATTCATCAAATGTCGTATCAAAAAATTTAAAATGAAGAAAATTTTCGCATTCAGACCTTTGGTGAATTTATCGCAATAATCGGCCTTTAACCTTTATGACAAAATCGACATTTTCTGATTCGCATGTATTATGTTAGCACGAACCAGAAATGCGCTGTAGTTGATTCGGTACCCTCCACAGAAATCCGAAAGTGTTATCCGAATGCCTGTGGTCACGCACTGCCATCGTTGCGATGGATTTCATCGCTTGACAATCAATCTGCAGCCCCCGGTAGAATCCGAGGGCCCAAAGCAAGAGCGCTGATCGGCAAACCCGGGATTAGTCTTCATATAACGACGAAATCAACAGTTTCCACAGTCTGCGTGGCAATATTCCCGATTCCATCGACCGTCCGTTCTGCCGCATCATGTAACCATCATCTGTCGCAGTGAGAATGCGCGTACCCTCGGGAAGACACTCGATATAGTCATTTTCCGCATCACTGAGTTCACCATGACAAACGACAAAATGTTTTGCGGTTGGTTCGAGAGAGGCCAGCGCATTAAAATTGCTGCACAACGTCACATTTCCGCCACAAATGGCCGGTTTCTCATATACAGACCAGCAAGTGAATGACGATATGCTGTGGATAAGGTGGTCGTGTGCCCATTTATTGCCGGGACCGACGACAGACATCGAAAGCGATCCGCTTACTGGCACATGCTGAATGGCATTTGAACACGACATCAATGCCTGAGCACCCAAGAATGACACATGTAACGGTCGCGCAGTACTCGTCGAAGGTTCCTTGAGCTGCGACTCATCATCGTCCACAAAAAACGGCGGAATGGTGAACGAAGCCAGCATATCATCAGACGGCGAGAGCAGAGGTGGAAGCAGATTCAGCTCATCCGGCCCAAGCACGTGTACGCATCCGGCGCCATACACATTCAGCAAATTGAGTGCACGATCACAATGACGGGCATAAAGAATGCTGTAGATCGGGGCAATCACTGCGCATCGATTGAGCAAACCGGTTGCGGTTTCGTCTAACAGCAATGATGTTAGTATCAGAAAGCTTTCGGGTGCACTGACGAGATAATCCAATAAAGCTCCGACCTTGTGATACGACAAAATTGACGGCTGACCAATTGCATTGCGAATGGCTGCCGATTCAGAACCATCACGGCTGGCGATTACAATCTGATGATGTGACATAGCTTTTGCGTTCTCCGTTCATGCCTCAGTCTGGCGCATGAAACATACCCCATGACGCGACGTTAAAAAATGTTTTTTTCTTCAGCACTGCGTATGCGGCAAATCACACACTAAAAAAGGCGCGTATACGCAACGCGTATAGCGCCGAAGACGTGCGTATCGGCGGAACGCCGATAGCACGGCCACTCAGCCATATTATTTTTGTTCGTAACCAATCGCCATGTTGAAGATCAAATGATCCTTGTCGGTCAATCCAAGACCGGAAACAACTGCTTCAGTGCGCTCGCGCTGCATACGAATCACCGTAGCCAGTCCGGCTGCTGCACAATACAGATGCACATTCTGGCCGACGACACCAGCATCAATGCCGCGGATTGTCGCGAAATCCAGTGCTTTTGCCGGATCGTCTGCGTTATCCCCCGTAAAATTCGACGACATCAGAAGTTCCATTGGCGCGACTTTGAGGGGACGCAAATCGGCCTCACTCAAGCGAACCAGCTTGTGTGCTGTATGATCGTACTTGTAGGCACCTTTCTCGAACAGCGCAAAAATCGTTACACTTTGCAGATTACGGGCCGATGGCGCAGTGCGCTTGCCATCTTCGCGGTTCACGCCATAGGCTGACCACAGCAGATTCGAAACATCCTGAAGTTTCAGCGCTTTTTCGGCATCATAGCTGCGCACGCTGCGGCGATCTTCGAGAGCCTTTGTCAGCGTCACATCGATCGCAATCGGCTTGGGCAATACGATTTCTTCGGCACCGGCAACGATCAGGGTTTCATCACCGGCTTTGGCTGCTGCGGGTGCTTCGGCCGCCGCATCCTGAACTGCAGATGGTTCACAGACTGTTGCCTCAGCACATGCCGGACATTCCGGACATTCACATGGTTTCTGGCAGGCTGACAGTCCAAACAACACCACTCCCGCCATACAAATCAAAATTCGCTTCATAAGTTATCCTTTTGCAATATCAGTATTTCCCCCCGATTTTTTAAGCAAACCTGCGATTCCCAGTAAGCCAAAAAAAAGCGGTCTCACGACCGCTTAATTATATTAACCGGCTTTACCAGGCTTCCATTCACAGTAGCCTTCCTTCCATTCGCCGGTATTGGGATCCTGTTTCGGGGGTACCCACTGTCTGTCTTCAGAGCAGGTTCCGGATTCAGATTTAATTGGTTCCCATGATTTGCATCCCATCATGGCACATGCTGTACATACGAGCACGAACAAAACACCAGCAATGCGTTTGCTCATTTGTTTCCTCCATTAATGTTATCACATTCGTCGTCTGTTACGACTTACCAAAGCGCTCACTTAATACCCGCTCAAGAAAGCGTTGTCCAATGATCTGCGTTATTTTGGCTTTTTTATCAAGGTAAATATGAACCCAAATGCAAAAAGCCCTTAAAATTAACATTATTCTCCGCGTCGCCCACGGCGGCGGCAGTTTCGGCGAGCACCGTCCTGACCGGAATTTTTGCGTTCGCCACGGCTATCGTCACTGCGGGATCTACTGCGATGATCGCCGCTTCTGCCCTGGGCTTCACGGCGATCATCGCGTCGGCTGCCGCGTCTGTCATCGCGACGACCACCATGTCGTTCTTCGCGATTTCGTCGGCCACCATCGCGGCGATCTTCGCCATCATCCGGTCGAGGCGCACTTCCCATTGGGCAGGCTTCACCAAGATCACGAAGCGCACATGCCCAGTGCAATGGCGCTCGCATCGCCTCGACGAACGACGCCTGATCTTCGATCTGCTGCGCAAAAAGCGTCGCACAATGCCCCATATCCTCGAGCAAATCGAAAACGCCGGATCCCGCACATGCAGGAACGCCAAGCATTTGTTGTGCTTCAATGCTCAACTCGTTATCAATGCGGCGACGGTATACGGCGATGGTATCCACGCCATCAAAACCGCGGCCATTTGAATCGCGTATGCTGTACACGCGATCCTTTAAACCTTCACCCCGATTATACACATCGCGCGCAATCACAATACCGCCACGCTCATGGAAATAATCAAGCACCGATTCGGGTTCCGGACACGCGCCAAGACTCCGCCAGTCTTCGGCCAAATACGCATCGTCGATCTCTGATGGATACGCCACGACACGACCTGCGGTTGTATTCAGCTCCAGACCATGTATCACAAGAAAATCCGCACGACGGCCTGCTTCCATATAATCACGGGCACGATGCGATGACGCACGATCTGTAATAGCGATGCCATCCAAACGAGCGCATTTGCCTGCTTCAATCAATGACGCAATTCCAAACGGTGCACTCTCTGTCGCATCCGAATAAACAAAAACATCGATAATCATTATTTCTCCTGTTGTGGAACCAGTATGCGCTCCAGCATACCCATGCTGCCATGCAGCTCAGATCAGTCAACCCCATCTATCATAATCTCTAAACATTCGTAAACGCAAACCCAAACCGATCTGATTCTGCTATATTCGTAACTGTTCAGCCCTAAACTTGATTTTATACGTGATATGTGTATCTGCGCAGAACCAAGCATTACGGCCGCAGGCCGTCGCGATAAGCTTATGCATTCCCCGACAACACGACGTTGTCGGGGCGACGCTACAACGCCATGGAGGGCGTTTTAGCGTCGCACTAAAGCATGTGTAGAAACAAAACCGGGGGACGGGGGGCAGCGCCCCCAGACGCGCGGGGGTCGGTAGGGGGCGTGCGCGGTGGCACGTCCCCTACCCGCCTGCGGCGCGTAGCCGCGCAAATAATGCGCTTACGGCGCAAGCCGTCAAATAGAGCATATGGACTGAATAGTTACCCATATTCACTATTTCCCGGGGTTACGGTTTCGCTCACCCCGGGCTGTGACGTTGCACGCCTTCAGCGTGCCGGTGGTTTGCGCCACGCCGTGGCGCGCCTGATCTTATTCACTATTCACGATTCAAATCAGCGGTTTCAAATACCGTCCCGTATGTGACGCTTTGACTTTTGTAATCTCCTCGGGCGTCCCGACGGCAACGACCTCTCCACCGTCCACTCCCGGCTCCGGACCAATGTCTATCACATAATCCGCCGATTTGATGATATCCAGATTGTGCTCGATGATCACCACGGTATGCCCCATATCGGCCAGACGATTCAAAACGCTGATGAGCTGCCGCACATCGTCTGCATGCAGCCCGGTCGAGGGTTCGTCGAAGATAAACATCGTCTTTGTCCGCGATGTCTTCGCGATCTCCGTTGCGAGCTTCATGCGCTGTGCCTCGCCGCCCGAAAGCGTCGGGCTCGGCTGTCCCAGCTTGATATAACCCAGGCCAACATCGCAAACCGCGCGCAGAATCTTTTCGATCTTGGTCTGTCCCTCAAACAGCGACAGTGCATCTTCGAACGACAAATCCAGCACATCCGCAATGCTGCGGCCCAGATACCGCACGCGCAGCGTCGCGTCGTTAAACCGCCGCCCCCGGCAATCCTCGCACTCGACATACGTATTCGACAGGAACTTCATCTCAATCGTGCGCACACCAGCTCCAGCACAGGTTTCGCAGCGGCCGCCATGCTTTGTCGAAGATACGTTGAAACTGAACCGCGACGCCGTATAGCCGTACATTTTTGCATCGGGAATCGCCGCAAACAGCGCACGAATCAAGTCGAAAACCTTTGTATAGGTCGCAGGATTCGACCGTGGCGTGCGTCCGATCGGCTTCTGGTCGACTTCGAGCACTCGCCCGATTTGATCGAGCCCCTCGATATCGTCGCAATACTGCCGCCGCAGCGGCCGTCCCGCCAGATAATGTTTGATATTTGGCAGCAGCAAATCGTTGATCAGCGTCGATTTTCCCGATCCGCTCACGCCGGTTACGCAAACAATGCAGCCCAGCGGAATCGATACATTCACGTGCTTTAAATTGTTCTGATGCGCATTTTTGATATGAATCCAGCCGCTCGCAGGTCGCCGCAAAACGGGCACCTCGACCGATTTGCGCCCGCACAGATAATCCGCTGTAATCGAATCGTGCGCCGTCGCTATCTCATCCGCAGGTCCTGCATACATCACATGACCGCCGTATCGCCCGGCTTTGGGACCGATATCTATTAAATAGTCGCACGCCCGCATCGTCGCGTCGTCATGCTCGACCACGACCACCGTATTGCCGCGATCCCGCAGTTCCTGCAAAACGCTAATCAATCGCGCCTGATCCCGCGCATGCAGCCCAATCGAAGGCTCGTCCAGAATATACGTCACCGCCGTCAATCCGTTCCCCAGCAATCCCGCCAGTCGCACGCGCTGCGCCTCGCCACCCGAAAGCGTCTGTGCACCTCGCGAAAGCTGCAGATAACCAAGCCCCACGCGAGCGACAAACCGCAGCCGCTCCAAAAGCGACGGCATCAAATCCTCGACGATGCGCGCCGCCACCGGATCCAAATCTGCCGTCGTCACATGCTCAAAAAAGCGTATCGCCTCATCTATCGTCATCATCTGAATCGATGCCAGCGTTTCGCCGCCAAATACGACATTCCGCGCATGCACATTCAACCGGCAGCCGCCGCAATCCGAACACGGCACAGTCTCGGCAAATCCCATCAGATGCTCATATAATGCGCCCCAGCCGTCATATCGCTTTAACAGATGCGTCAGCCGATCAGCCATATCCTGCAAAAACGCATCCTGCGCCGCAGCCGTTAAGCCTCTCCACGTTGCGCCCGCCTTAATCCCGGCAGCCTTAATCCCGGCCTTCACTTCTTTTTCAATCGCCTGGGCGACTTCTTCGTCCGATGCATCCGCAAGCGGCAAAAATCCCATCGCACCATCGCTTGCAAACAGCGGCAAATCCGCATCCCCAATGAACCACTCGGGCCGCAGCACGACCTCCATCCCGACGCCGCCGCATCGTTCACAAGCACCCTGCGGCGTATTAAACGCCAGCATATTCGGCTGCAGCTCCGGAAACGACATTCCGCATCTCGGACACGTTGCCTTCTCGCTGAAAATCATCATCTGCGACGGCGCATCGGGCACCAGCCGCTCGACCAGACACTGGCCGCTGCCGTAATTCAGCGCCGTTCCTACCGATTCCCGAATCCGCCCCTCCGCCGACTTGCGAATCACCACCTTATCGACGACCAGCTCAATCGTGTGCCGCACGTTCTTCGACAACTGCCCGACCGCGCTCAAATCGACCATTTTCCCGTCGACCCGCACATGCGAAAACCCCGCCCGCGCCAGTTTTTTCAACACATCCTCGTGCATACCCTTGCGCTGCTGCACAATCGGCGCATACAAAATCGCACGCGTGCCCTCGGGCCACGCCATCAGCCGCGATACAATCGCTGCAGCAGACGACGCCGCAACCTCAATCTGGCACTTCGGACACACCTGAACCCCCGCACGTCCCCACAAAAGCCGCATAAAATCGTACACCTCAGTCACAGTCCCCACCGTCGACCTCGGATTATTGCCCGCCGTCCCCTGCACAACCGCAATCGACGGCGTCATCCCCGTCATCCGCGATACCGCCGGCCGCTTAATCGCACCCACAAACTGCCGCGCATACACCGACAGCGTGTCCAGATACCGCCGCCGCGATTCCATATAAAGTGTGTCAAACGCCAGCGTCGATTTCCCCGATCCGCTAGGCCCCGTCACCACGATAAAACGATACTTCGGAAAATCGATATTCACCCGCGCCAGATTGTTCTCCGTCGCCCCCTCGATATGTATCACTTCGCCGCTTTCGCAATGGTTGCACATGTGTTTATTGCCCAATTTATATATATGATTTCGATCGTTCGATTATTCGATCGTTTGTATGGATCACACGTTTTTGGTTCGGCCGGTCTATTTGCGGCGATACCGCCGCAAATACGCCCCGCCTGTCGGCCTTGTGCTCGCTCGCACTCGCACTGCGGCCTTTCGCGGCCGTCTATGTGCTCGCCCCCAAATGGGGCTGCGCGCATACGCCGGCCGCCGCGCATATATACACAACCACATGAACAAATCAATACTGAACATTTATTAAATCTGCTAAATCCAAGCTCTGTTTAAAGTCCGTGGATATGAAGTGGATATGAAAAAATTAAGTCGTTTGATTCACGAATTATGGCTTATAGTGCGCCTTAGACAACTACAAGCGATAAGTCACAAGCGATAAGCCTGTACTTCCCGACATCTGGTGCGAAAGCTATAACCACACGGGTTAAACATAGCCTAATTCTTTTCCACAGAATATCATTCAATCTACGCAGCGCATTCAAATACCTGTTGATAAAAATGAATATAATCGCTAATGGCGACTTCAAAATACGGATTTAAATAGATTTCAAAATGACCGCAGTCATATTCTTTATAAGTTAGATGACTCGCCTGTTTTGCCAGCTGTATGGTTTTTTCGGCCGGACACAATGTGTCTTTTGAACATGCTGCAACATATATTGGATTATCAATTCTTGAAAAATACTTCCCCGGAGAATACTTCACAAATTCAAGCAATGTCCTCGCTGGCGCTTCATTGATATATTGGAGATCACCAATAAAGCGCCTAGTAATCTCTTCATCAGCTTCCATAAATGCATTCTCCCCCTGATATGAAGATAACTTCAGCATCACCGGATGATATCCGGTCACACAGGATAATAAATCCGCGATCACAAATGGCGATTTCTTTAGAATATAAAGCGGAGAAACGGCCTTGATGGTCGCCATTGTGTCCGTATATGGACATTGCGCTATCGTCGCTTTGATATCTTTTCTGTGTGCAGAAAGCCATATCACATGGCCTCCGCTGAATGAAGTCCCAAACAACAACAGATTCGCTCCATTAACCCTATCATCTTTTTTTACATATTCTATGGCATTGTGCCAGTCTTCAAGCTGCATCCTTACATTGATCAACTGTCTTTTATCGCCATCACTTGCCCCGAAATTGCGATAATCAAACAAAAAACAGGCAAATCCCGCAGATGCAAATCGTTCGGCATATTCAGATAAACGCATCTCTCGCGTCCCACCCAGTCCATGAGCCATCACAATCACCGGGCATTTCTCATTGCATGAGGGCAAATATAGCCATGCGCTGCATCTTGTGCCATTCGAATCAAAATCGATATCTTCTCTATAAAATGTGATTTCTGTCATACTTCCCCATAATCTAAATGTGAACGACGGTTTCGCTTCCCACATATACTCGATACGTGAGTATTGATGATACTTACATTATATTCCAATAATCCGCGAATAGCAAGTCGTATACAGATATTTTCATCTATTATAACAATCAGACAAATGCAGCAAGCATATCAAATTCTGTCATTTAATTGTAAAACCATAAATATTAGGCTCTGTTTAACGATCGTGGATATGAAAAAGTAAGGTTATCTGCTTTGCGGCCACGAGCGATGAGCCACGAGTGATCATTGGCCAACGCGATGCTCGGCGCTCTTTGCCAGTATCTCACACGTATCGGGGTAACACTATATCCACACTGGTTAAACATAGCCCAAAATTCTAAATTACATCCATTTTACACTACTCTATTCCACCAATAATCCATGAATGAACGATTGTATTAAATCAGCTGCTGGCCATTGATCACCAGTTTAAAGTGAAGGCCAAGCTTTTCTGCGGCTTTTCGGCACATAATCATGCGCTGCAAAAATATCTCAAAATAGTCCATCACCGATCCATAATTTGTATCGATCGACAAATTTAATATAATGAATTGGTGCGTATCATCGATCTCCAGCGACGACTGCGTGACGGAATAATTCACGCGATCGTGTATATCAAAAGAAGCGATTTCCTGATTGCGCACGCGGTTTCGGCGCACATCACTCTTGTCTGCAAGGATCAAAGCCGCCGCAAGCGGGCTCACGGGAACACCTGTGCCCTCGTCATGGTTGCCGATCGCAGAAACGATCATCCCAATCTCTTCGGGCGGAAACTGCAAGTGATCGAGCAGACGGAACGCCATAATCCCGCCCGACTGGCTGTGCTCCACGCGATTGACGAGATTTCCGATGTCGTGAAGATAACCAGCAATCTTCGCCAGCTCCACAATTCGTCCCGGAAACCCAAGCGTTTCCAAAATATACCCCGCTTTCTCTGCAACCATCGTCACATGCGCAAAGCTGTGTTCCGTATAGCCAAGCGCCTCCAGCGAACGGTCCGCTTGACGTATATAAGTCCTGATTTCTTCGTTGTTTTTAATTTCCTGATAATTCATCGAATTGATTCCTTATGTCTTTCAAACTGGAATTCGACAGTGCAACTGCCGTTGATATACCAAATTAGCCGAGGCATCAGGCCATACGTGGATAACGCATGCCCCGCGCCCCGCTATCTTCAATGTCTTATACCAAAAAACGGCGCTCAAACAAACCCGTGAATCTGAACGCTCAAAAAAAAGGCAACAGTTCAGCCGTACATATGCCCGTTAGAGTTTGCATATCAATAGCCCCCGGTTTAGCCATAGTACCTGCCGGGGAATTTGGAATTTCACTATTCATAATACCAAGCGTGGTTCAATATGGAACACCCACGGTGTTCCAATTTTGAGGGATTTGATATTCCCCCGGCGTTGTCGGTGGCTATTGATATTGAACACCTATGGCGTTCTTGGTTTAGAGCTGAACCGTAACGCTTTAACTGCATAAATGGTAAAACCTGTAGTCTAAAAGATGATATCTATGATAGTATATAAGTGCCGTGCGCTTTCGCTATCACTCAATACGCACGGCTTTCGGCGCTATGCCCTGCGTGCATACGCGCCTTTGCGCCCGGCTATCGTTGCACGATACGCCAGGCGATCTTATACTTAACACACGCCGACTTTTAGCACTCATAATATCAGGATGAATGGATGATTAAGGTACTTCATACATCAGATTGGCATCTCGGAAGAGAACTCTACAATCAGAGCAGAATGGCAGAGTTCAGTGCATGGCTTGACTGGCTCATCGAGACGATCAATTGCGAGTGCATTGATGTCCTCGTCGTGGCTGGCGACATCTTTGATGTGGTCAACGTGCCAACAAGCGCTCAGGAACTCTATTATCGTTTCCTCACAAAAGCCTGTACCCTCTGCAAAATATTCATCACCTCGGGCAACCATGATTCCGGGCGATTTATCGATGCTCCAGCTGCTTTGATGAAATACCTCAGCATCATCGCCGTCGGAAAAATGAAAGATATCAAAGACGAAGTATTCGTCGTCCGCGATGATCAACAAACGCCACAGCTCATCGTCTGTGCCGTGCCTTTTTTGAGATTGGATGATCTATACAACTCGCTTTCTGATGAAGAAAGAACAAATAAGGAAGCCATCACAAAAAAAGGATTGCAAAAGCATTATGCAGCTGTGGCCGATTATGTGGCACAATTGCGTCAGGAGCTCGGACAAACTCTTCCAGCCATTGCCATGGGCCACCTGATGACAAGCGGTGCTGTCAAAGGCGGCGATGACGGCGTTCGTGATCTCTATATCGGAACGCTGGAAGATGTGACGGATGATATCTTTCCAAAGGACTTCGATTATGTCGCGCTTGGACATATTCATCGACCACAGCGAGTCAATCATCGGGACGATGTTCGATATTCAGGTTCTCCCATCGCCATGGGGTTTGACGAGAGATGTGACGAAAAAGTCGTGTGCATCATCACATTTGATGGGCGAAAAAAAACCATAGAAACCAAACATATCCCCGTGTTCCAGCGTTTAACTCGCGTCGAATCAGACGATATCAACGTGATAATAAATGATCTCAAAGCGCTTGCCAAATCGGGAGAATCTGTATGGGTCGAGGTCAATTACACTGGAGATAGCGCGATACGCGATCTGGATTCCATTGTAGAAAATGTCCTTCGCAACACCCAGGTTCGATGCATTCATATCAAAAATGCATCTTATGTCCAGCAACTCCTCAAAGATGATTTCATCGAAACGACTGAGCTCAGGGAACTTGATCCCGAATATGTCTTCGATATGCTCCTCAAACAGGAAAAAATCGAAGGAGAAGCAGCTGATAGCCTTCGTGCAACATACAAAGAAGCACTCCATGCAGTTCATACAAGTGACGAATGCGCACATAGCTCTGAAGATTAAATAGGAGGCTTTCATAATGAAAATTATCAAAGTATCATTTGAAAACCTGAATTCACTCGCCGGTAAATGGGAAATCGACTTTACAGATCCTGTCTTTTCCCGCAGTCCGCTCTTTGCCATTACAGGACCAACGGGATCCGGGAAAACGACGATAATGGATGCCATCAGCCTCGCATTATACGGCAAAACAGCCCGTCTTAATGCATTAACACAATCATCCAATGAGATCATGACGCGAGGAACTGCTTATTGCTCTGCCGATGTCGTCTTTGAAGCCTCTGGGAAAACCTATTTGGCTCACTGGAAACAATGGCGGGCAAATAATTCTGTAGATGGCAATCTTCAACCAATAGAACGCAGAATCCATCTCGGAAAGTCGCTGAAAGATGATGTCATTTGCAGCGGAGTAATCGCCTGCGATGGATTAAAAAATACAATTGGGAAAATCGAAGAAATTACAAAGCTCACGTTCGAACAATTTTCACAGTCTGTGATGTTGTCACAAGGACAATTCACTAAATTTCTTAAAGCAGATGCCAATGAACGCGCTAACCTGCTCGAAAGAATGACGGGAACTCAGATTTATTCATCAATATCCATAAAAGTAAATAACATATTCAAAGATAAAGAAAATCAAAAAAAAGAATTAAATCAGAAAAGCACGACACTACAAGGAACACTGCTTCAGGAAGATGAACGAAAGGAAAATGAACAATGGCTGGAACATGCGGATGAAGATATCAAAAAAATTGATGCACGCATCGATCAATTGAACAAACAAAAATCATGGCTGGAAGAATGCGATAAACAAAAGAAAGAAGCAGATATCATTAAAAATGCCATTGAGGAACATGAATCTAAAAATGAAGCATTTGCCCCCGATCGACAACGACTGGAACAGGGCGAACGCGCACAAAAACATGAGATATCCCTAAAGGAACTTCACAACGTTCAAAAAGATCTTGAAATTTCCAAAACGAATCTGGAACAAGCCGAAAAGAATGTAACTAAGCTTCAAAAAGACATCGAAGATGCCACTGAATCAGCCACCCTGGCCAAAGATGCACTCGAACAGGCAGAAATCGCAAATGAAGAAGCGCAACCGCGCATTGAAGCGATGATCGGGGCAGATACAAATATCAATAATCTCGTCAGGCAGATTGAAGCGAAACAGGAACGCGTCAATGCGTCTGAACACGATTTAAACGATGCCCAAAAACAGTCAGAAATCGATGCCCGGGAAGTTAAAAGAATTGAGGATGAACTTCAAAAAGTTCAAGTGTGGCTTGCGGATCATCAATTGGATAGTACACTCAAAGAAGCATATAACGAAATTAAAGGCCATTCAGAAGCACTCAAAAAATCGTTTAAAGCAATGACCAAAGCTCAAAATAAGCTTCAAGAGCTCCAAAAAGAACAACAGACGTATCAGGATGCGTACACGAGTGCTCAGAAATCCTATCAGCATGCACTGGATCTCAAAACAAAAGCAGACGAATCCTATCGGACCGAAGAATCAAAATACAATGCGCTGCTGAATGGAAAAACGAAAGAGGAACTGGAAACTGAACGAGATCAACTCAAAGAAGACAGAGTGAGAATCGATTTTGCCAAAAGCCTTGAAGAACACCGCAAAGGGCTTCGCGAAGGAGAACCATGTCCGCTCTGCGGCTCCCTGCATCATCCCTGGGTTGAAAGCATGCCACAAAATACAGATGAACTCTCTCAAAAAATAGAAAATCTCGATGCCTTATTGCGCAAAATTAAAACATCCGAAAAAGCCCTTAATACCGCAAAAGAAGATCAAAACAAGGCTGAGCTCCAACTTGTTCAAACGAATAATGAGCAAGAAACAAAGCATGATCAATGTGAAAAAACTGCCAGGCAAATCGAAGAGAACAATCAGGATTATGCTGAAAAGAATCAGGAATACGAAGCAGACCAAAAAGCATTTCTGGATGCCGTGCATATATACGCTCCGGATTATGTCATGAAGCCAAATTCAGGTATTCTCGAAAGACTGGAAAAGAGAAAAGATGAATATGAATCTCATTTAATAAACAGCCAGTCATTGAAAGATCTTTCCGCTTCTGCAAAAGAAACTGCATCAAAATCCGAAGCAGCCTATACAGCCGCGCAAGATACCTGCAAATCTGTACAAATTGAACTTACTTCACTTCAGGAAGAAGAAATAGCGATGCGCAAAGATCGCATCCTGCGCTTTGGCGATGAAAAGCCCGATGCACTTCGAAGACGACTTGCCGCAGATGTTAAATCGAAAAAATCTGCAAAAGAACAATCTGATGAACATGTTCGAACGACTCGAAAAGCCTTTGATGAAAACAATCAAAATATTCTCAGATGGAAAGAAAGTATTCAAAAATTATCCGATAATATCAAAGAACGACAAGATGCGCTTTTGTCCGCATGTCAGAAAGATGATTTCGAAAGTATTGAGGCTATATCAAACGCCATTCTCGACCCTCAAAAATTGAAAGCGCTCCAGAACACCCGCAGCCAGCTGATGCAAGAAGAAACGACACTCAATTTCAGACGCGCCGAGAACAACAAAAAAATAGAAGAACTCACCGCGAATCCTTTGACAGATAAATCTCTTGCCGAAATCATTGAAGCTCTGAATGAGCAGAATCAACGCAAGGTGGACATCAATCAAACGTATGGAAGCAAACTGGAAGCGATTAGAAAGGATGACGAAAATCGTGCCAAATGGAACGAAGCTGTAAAAGCAGAACAAGCGTTTTTGCCAGAATTCACACGCTGGGAAAATCTGAATAATTTAATTGGTTCCTCCGATGGTAAGAAATTCAAAGTATTTGTACAAAATCTCACTTTAAAATTCCTCATCAATTATGCAAATGATTATCTGAATAAGCTCGATTCAAGATATAAACTTATTCCAGTGGATTATGTCGAGAATATCAATGTAAATGATGATAAACCAGACGCTGTTGCAAATGAGAATACATCCGCTGAATTCAGCGTTATGCCCATAAACGATGTCAGTTCTGACCAGGTTAATACAGCAAAACCCAAACGCGGACGCCCCAAAAAAGCAAATACTAAAGATAGTACACCTGCTGCAAATAACACAAATAAATCAAAAAGTGAAAACTACAGACAAATCCTTAATTTCAAGCTCATTGATAGCGATATGAATGATATCCGGCCGACAACCAATCTTTCCGGCGGTGAAACGTTTCTCGTCAGTCTTTCGCTCGCCCTTGGCCTTGCCGCGATGGCAAGTCGCAATATTCGAATTGACTCGCTGTATATTGATGAAGGATTTGGAACGCTGGATAATGAAACCCTAAGCCAAACACTTCAGGCACTCTGTGCGTTCAACGGTAATGGACGGCAAATCGGCATCATATCTCATGTCGCGGCCCTTCAAGAAGCCATTACTACCAAAATCACTGTCACCAAAAACGGACAAACGGGGCACAGCACCCTTGATGGTGCCGGTGTGAAGCGCCTAAACTGAGTATAGATTAGATATTTTAGGCGCTCATAAATTGCCCCGGCTGCATCGCCAAAGTATGTCTTATGCCTCCGCTTTCTCAAAATCCTGAACGCGGATATCGGGATGGTGGTACTGGAATTCTTTTTTCGTCTCACCTGCTGACAGTTCCAGCGCCTGATGCGGACAGAAGTGGACACACCGCAAACAAATTGTACAATTTTCGCCAACTACGGCGCGGTTATCCTGCATCGTAATATTTTGCTGGGGACAAATCCGGCTGCACAGGCCGCATCCGACGCATTTTTGCTGATTGGAGGTGGGAATAAACGCCCGATGCATCTTTTGCGTCAGTGCACGTGACCACCCGAGCATACAGCCGAGCGGATCAACACCCGCATAATGCAATGCATGCGCGCCGGAGGCGATTTCGTTGGCGATTTCTTCCATGCGCGGCGCATATTTCTCCAGTTTCCAAATCTGTTTGTTGGGGTTGCGTCCATACGCAAGCCCCGCTGTATCCGGAAATCGTATTTTGTTGCAGTAAGCGATCTTGATACCCATATTGCGAAGCAATCCGCGAACCGTCCGGATCGCATTGTTCGTCTGGAATCCACAAGATATCACAATAAAATAGTATGCATCCTGCGGCAGCTTCAATTTGGGTATCAGCTCGCGAACCGCTATCGGCGCATCAAGCATGTACGTCGGATAGACGAACCCAATGCGCTTTTCCTGTGTGAAATCCCTGTCGACTGCATCATAAAGCGAGATAATGGGTTCGGCAAGCTTAATACCGAGACGCCGCGCCACAACAAGACTATTTCCTGTACCTGTAAAATAAATGATCATGAGAATTTCCTTATAGTACGAGTTATCGTGCCCAGCGTGCAAACAGCTCATCGAAATGTTGACGCGTCTCCTTTTCCTTAACCACAAGCGCATCGTAACGGCTTTGGAAAACCACGCTGCACCAACCATCGCGAAGTGCATGAACTTCAATGATTTCATCGATGCGGTCGATCATTGACGTGCCAGACGTCTTGTGGCTTTCATAGTAGATAGCGTCATCCGTCGCGTCGATCTTGACCGTTAGGTCGAATTCAACGGTCATAATGTAATCCATTTCGACGTGCAGGTCATATCGCTGGTTTGCAACATCCCCCGAACTGTTGCGCTTCGTCAGATCCTTCGTAACGTTCGACGGCCCCATCACCAATGGATCCCCCATGTCGCGAAGCAAATCGTCAAAAGACATGCGGAAAATCGCCTTACCTTCAAACCATGCGCCGTCGGCATTGGAACCACTCTCAATGTTATACACCGGCGCTTCTGAATCAAAACAAGGCCACGTCACACGCGATGCGAAAAACTGCCGGGATTGCTCAATATCGCGCAGCTTAAAAACTGCCTCGGACGCATGACGACACTCGGTACGTTGCGTCACGACCGCCGAATCCGACTGAACATCCTGCGTCGCGCGCGACGATGGCTTACATCCAACTGCGAAAAAAACGACGCAAAGAAAAATCGCAAGAAAAAGATAAAAATGATGCAGCATCAAAGACTCCGGACTTCATTGCAGGCACCGGGATTGTCCCGACGCATCCATCACTTTATCACGGGAAAACAACAATGGCGAGGGGAGAAAACGATTTTGCGGCAAGAGAAAGGGCGAAGATTCTATATGTTGCCGTGCTATTTCGCACAACGAAATACGCACGGCGTTCGGCGCTATCTCGCTGTGAGCCGTGTCACGACACGGCTCTACATCTCGATACGCGCCTCAATGCTTTTATAACAACCGCCCATAATCATTCCACTCCCCATACATATTTCCCTTCTTCGTCTCTTCAATGAGATGTAATAATCCTCGCTCATACATCTGGGGATCTTTTTTTATATTTTTATAAAAAGCCACATTATACGCCCGTATTCTTTGATATAATTCAGGAAATGATTTGAATTTGGACCAAACTCTGGCTTTTTTCATCGCGGTTTCAATTTCCGGATCTACACGGAAATGAGATATATCCATATCAGGAAGTACCGCTCGCCCTGCATCTGTCATCAGGCCCAGTCTTTCCAGTCTTCTAACGCGTTCTTTATTGAGTTCAGACCAGGGACTATTCTTCTTTCTCGGCGTAAAACGCTGTAATCTAATATTGTTTATGACTTTTTGAGTACTATCGATCCAACCAAAACATAATGCCTCTTCAACTGCATTCAAATACCAGAAATGCGTATCATCGACAGGTTTTCCGCGCCGGACTTCTACCCAGCATTCAACTTCTGTGGTGGCATGCTGCGATAACCATGATCTGAAATCTGCTCTGTGATTTACACTGAGAATGTTATGGTATTCTTGCATAATAACCCTTTTATCTCCCCCCACTGCATTATTACACATCATTGCATGTATAGCGAGCAAAAATAAGCCGCCCGCGTATGCGCGCAAACTGGTAGAGACGTGCGGCTCGCACGTCTCTTAACCAGTCGAGCACATAGCGGGCGGCCGAAAGGGCGTATTTGCGCAATAATCGCGCAAATAGCCCGACAGCGCAGGTCGTATCGCAATGCGATAGACCGCGCACACCATGAGTCAAATCATTTTATCGAAGTCAACGATATCTATAAACGCGTCAGCCCATAACATTTCAACCGGAGCTCTGTCCCTGCCCCCGCTAAGGGCATAAGGCACTTGGAACCCGCAATGTTCTTTACATGCTTCTATATCTTGCCAGATAATATGGCCACAATGACGAAATATGCGTCTTCACCATTCTGCTAAAAACTTAAATATCATGCATATATGCTAGTATTGAAGAATCCAAATAACTCTTTTGGCCCCTTCTTGTTAGATGCCCGCGAAACCTATCACAAGCTTAAAGATTGCTTCATCGCCCACGCAAAAGCCCGGGCGGTTCGGATATCCGCATCCTTAAAATGATTTCCCTGATTCCACGCCAATGTCGTGCAGATGCCCAGATCCTTCAGCCAGGCGTGCACTTCACGAATTCTGTCCCCAACCGAAGCCATCACGGGATTTCTCGTCTTTTCTTCTTTATCGCCAAGACTGAGATAGACCGAGCCGGCTTTAATCTCATGCGTTTTCATATAATCTACAAATCCAGGAAACCACACGGATGGAGAAGCCGCTGCAATTGCCGAAAATACATTCGTTTGATATGCTGCCCATAGCGCAAAAAGTCCCGCCAATGAATAACCACCAATAATATATATCTTATTCCGCGCTTTGCAGCATTCCAGCACGCTGGCAAGTGTTCGCGCAGCGCCGTCTCCGAAGCCCTCTTTTCCAAATACCGCTGGTGCTTTCCAGGGCGAAAGGTCATCATTCCAATTCTGAACCTTCTGTGTCATCAGGCAAAAATCGCTGCCCGTCAGTCTCTGTATTTCCTGCGCCTCCGATTCAATACCTTCGAGATCATGGTCATCGACCATTTGAATTAAAACGACAGAAGCATTCGAATTACCGTATGTGACCACCATCACAATTCCCTCCTCAACAAACCAACGATACAATTAACATGATTCTGTCTTATCGTCAAACGCCGATACGCCGCGCAAGGCAATGATTACACACATTGACATATGACTAACTGAATGATAGATATTAATGATGTCTCGTCTTTGGTGCGGCTATAACTCAGGAGAAAGATTTGATGTCAGTCGTGATTACAATTATTACCATTTTAATTGCGAATATCCTGGTCGCTGTTCTGCAGCGACAAGAAAAACTGAAGCCGAATCAAACAAGGCTCAAGCACTATGTATTAAATGGCGCGAGCATCGTTCTGGGCATAGTCGACGCGGTCATCATCGGGTTCATTGTTCTCCTCATCTGTGCTTTTGAAGCGCATTGGTACAATAGAGTCTGCTACATTCTGATGGGATTGCTGGCAGAAACCATTTTGGTAGCGTTGATGGCACAATGGATGAACGCAAAGCGCTTTTTGATATGGCTTGGGTCCGTGGTGTTGGTGACAGGCTGTCTGTTTGGCTGCTATCGGTATGACCAGTATCTCGAAGACATTACGATGCATGATTATTTCGATGAGATGACCTACGCGCCGTTTACAACCGACAGTTTGGTGAAAACACTCGATGAACCGGCGACGCTGCATTTTGATGATATCAATTCAGTACCCCGTATGGATGGCGCGGTTGCACTTTATCCCGTCTATGCCGCCTTTGCGCAGGCAACATATCCCGAGTCGATGCGCGAAATGGATTATGTTAGTATGATGAAATTTGTCGGTTGCAGGAACACACCAGGGGCATACCGAAATATCGTTGATGGAAATCGTGATATCATTTTTGTGGCCGGACCAAGCGAGGAAAAGGAAAAATATGCAGAAGAAAAAGGGGTTAAGCTGATCTATACGCCCATTGGACGGGAAGCATTTGTATTTTTTGTACATCCGGAAAATCCTGTAAATGGACTCACACTGGATGAAATTCGTAGTATCTATGCTGGCACAACGACACAATGGAAACAGCTGGGTATCAAACATTTAGGTGACATTCTGGCATACCAGCGCAATAAAGGCAGCGGAAGCCAGACAGCCCTCGAACGCCAAGTCATGAAGGACACACCGCTAATGCCAGCCCATAAAGAAACGCAAGTCGACGGCATGGGCGGAATGCTAGAAGTCGTTTCCACCTATAAAAACCATAAAAACGCCATCGGCTTTTCTTTCCGTTTTTATTGTACTGAACTCATGAAGGATTTCGATGTAAAACTCCTGTCTATA
>JAEEGL012594833.1_pt1 | contig 20493 bp, 21 predicted proteins | sample 9134231 | NCBI WGS metagenome assembly JAEEGL01 (sample SAMN16246548, study PRJNA631951) | gut metagenome | biome: gut microbiome; feature: rumen; material: fiber-attached | host: Bos | place: Iran: Karaj | collected 2018-10
CCCTTCGCCTTCGAATACGGACAGTTGTCGAAGAACTGCATCATCAGCGGAAACCAGATTTCACTTCCGTTCTCGTCCGAGCGCTCCTTACGGATCACCTGAAGATTGCCGCGGATGTCCTCCGCCTTCAGGTACATGATGTGAAACTTCTTCCCTTCAAGTGCTTTTCGGACATCTATATAAAAAGCGATGATCTCGTCATCCGTGCAGACGCGGAAAAGCATCATGTCCTCGACAATGTTCTGAAGAAGCGAGCACTCGAAGATGTTTCCGTCCCCGTTCCAGTTTGAAAAACGCGTCAGAATAATCTTCTTAAACTCGTCAAAAGAGACGCGGTTGTTGTAGATCTCGTACTGCTCCAGATCCTGATAGAAGCTCCTGTTCTCCGTCCGAACTTTCGTGTAGCACACGATAACATGGTCGTCTTCGAAATGTGTTTTCTCTTCGATCTGGTCACGGAGCTCCGGATATTTCAGAAGCTTCTCTTCGTACACTTCTTTAGTGAGATAAGCGCACCACGCCAGTTCCACTGGAGAATACTCTCCCTCGCGGATGGCCGTATATTTCGGAAAATTCTCCGAAAGCTGTCCGACCAGTGTCGTCTTTCCACTGCCCTGCAGGCCTTCTACGAAATAGTTCATGCTGTCCCTCCTTTGTTCTTCACAAGTCCGCCCGCTTGGTTCCGAAGATCATCTCTCGATAGGTTCAAGTACCCGCCTGACATCCGACTCCAGATAGGGGTTCATGCGGTTTGTGAATCCCTCGTTTTTCAGGAGCTCAGCAAGGTCGTATCCGATGTCTTCCGCAAGACACACGATGCGGTCCTTCAGGTTCAGACGGTTCGGGTTATACTTCGTATCTTCCCACGCTTCGAGGTTGCACTTCTCGTCCGCGAGCTCCTGGATGCGGGCTGTAAATTCACCTTTATCATCGATTTCCTTGAGCGCACGGAACGTCCACTTATAGTACGGCGGATAGGTGCGTTTGAGAAGGAAGAACAACTCCATCGCTGCTTCCATTCCACGCACTTTGCAGATCTGTGCCGAGACGGTATCTTTTCTCTTCATGCATCGCGCGTAATTGACCTGGAGTGCCGAGGAATATTCATGCATCTTTTCCGCGATACGGATCCTCCAGACACGCTCCGGATAATAGTCGAGAAGAAGTTTTCGAAATGCGGTAAAAGCACCAAGGTCGTCTCTGAATACTTCTCCGTTTACCGCAGTGGCAAGACATGCGTGATCGAGCTTCAACCACTGTTTCACACTCATCGTGCATCCCTTCGTATCGCAGTCGATCTGAAGGATGTTGGAATAGAAAAAATGGATCGACATGACGCCTCTTCGTTCACGGAGACGCGCGGTCAGATAAGATCTCTCTTTCTCATCAACAAGCGCATTGTAGGCTTCGCCAAGTTCTTTTCCAAATAACTCAATGTCCTCGTCCGTGATCCACAGGCACACGCCCGTTCCGAAGTCATGGTCACGTGAGATATCGTCGTCGTAGCCGAAGCAGTCCGAACCCTCTCCGACCAGTCCCACGGCAATGCGCGACTCATATGCGCCGAATTTCTCATGGATCATCGGCGCAACTTTTTCTTCATAAAACTGTCGACTGTTCTCAATCATGCTGACCTCATTTTCAGAGCGGACTTTCGATCGTGATCATCGTCTCGGTAAAGCCGTTTCTCTTATAGAAACGCAGCCCGTCCGTATTCCCCGGGAAGACCTGCGTGCGGAAGAAATCCGCGCCGTTTTCTCTTCCGTATTTCTTTACCTCTTCCATAAACATCGAGCCGATCCCGCGATTCCTGTAATCGGAGGTCACGACCAGATCCTGAAGGTACATCGCCAGCTCCGGCTTGAGGCACGAAAACGGCTTGCTCTTGATGAGCACCACGTGCGCAAATCCGATCACCTTACCATCATCCTCGGCAACGAATAACGCCTGATTATCGCTTTCCAGGATCCCCGCCATATACTCCGATCTGGCCCCCTTCGGGCTCAGGACGAAGTGCTGAGGCTGGTAAAAAACGCCGTCCTCCTCGAGCTCCCTGTAAAGGTCCTCGAGGATCTCAAAATCTTCTTTTTCCGCTCTGCGAATATTGATCATGATCTGCTCCTTGAACGCTGTTTCTCTTTCTATATTCTATCGTATCGGGAGGCGCTTCCGCATTCACCTTACGGTTTAATTCTTCTCTCTTTTCCGGATGACGGCGCAGACTCTGACCGCGTCCTGAAAATCCTCATCAGAGATACCCAGTGCTTTTATATCCGCCTCGACTGCCTGCTTATATATCGCCAGGCCTTCCTGCGAGAATTCGTCGAAAATCACGTAGGTCCTTGCATAGTCGAATACCGCCGGTGCGATACGGGCATTCATCCAGTCGATAATCACGAATTCCGGATACGTCTTTTTCTCCAGCGCCACATCCATCGCGCCGTTCGGGATCATGATGTTCAGGAAATGCATGTCCAGATGGCAGACGCAGGACGGATATTTCTCAGAAAGGCGGTTGATGATCGGGAAGATCGTATTTCTATCCTCTTCACTTAATCCCATGCCGGCAGTCGCGATCAGCGGCGGCATCTTTATGCCCTCGACCGGCGCGGCGTGTACTTTTCGAAAAGCACTTGCCATGACGCCGAAGCCTTCGATGTATCCTTGAAGGACGATTCCTTCAAGCTGCTGCCCTTCGATAAGATCCATCTTGATGATGTGCGGATCGTCGGTATCGTAGTAGCGGACCGGGCAGAGCCCTGCCCCATTTACCGCCTTCTGCTGGTCCTTTTCAAAAGCGATCCACTCCGCGGGATAGGTGCTTTTATAAACTTTATATGCGTATCCCTGATAACGGAAAACTTCCGCCTGCGCGCCTTTTCCGATCAGGACCTGACTGCCGTCAAATTCCATTTTATATACCTACTCTTTCTCTTCCCAAACCCCGGTATTTATCTCAGGATCTCATCGATCGTCGATACCGTGCTGAACGTGCCCTTGTGCTCCGAGATGATCTCCTTCATCTTTTGAAGCTCGAAGTAGTTCACGTAGCAGATCAGCGTCTTATTTTCGCCTGCGATCGCACCATAGGAATCCATGATGGTGCAGGTCTTGTTCAGTTTCGTCTTGATCGCATCAACAAGCTTGTCAGGCTCCTTCGTAATGATGGTCACCTGCTTGATCGCTTCGAAATGATCGGTGAAGTGGTCGATGACCGCTGTCGCGACGAAGAATACGAGAAGACTGAGCAGTGCGGCATTTCTGTTGATGAGGATAAAGGCCGCACCATAGACGCATGCATTGAATCCGATCAGGATACCGGACATACTGAAGTTCTTGCCGGTCTTCTCCGACAGTTTCTTGATCACGACGTTGGCAAAGATCTCCGATCCGTCGATGCACCCGCCGTGACGGAGGATAAGTGACAGCCCCAGTCCTAAGATCGCGCCGCCAAATGCCACCGCCAGGAAGTGCTCGGTATTCAGTTCGAACGGGATCTCTTCAAAGACATCCAGTCCGACCGTGTAGATGATCGCGCCGAAGAGCGCCTTGATGCTGAATCTCGCGCCGAGGACCAGAAATCCTAGGACGATAAAAGGCGCAAACACCAGAAGTACGCATGGCGAAAGGGAGAACCCTGTCATCTTACTGATTATGATCGCCACGCCCGCAGTTCCATAGTCGATCGCGTCGTTCGGAAGCAGGATACAGGCAACCGAAAAGGCGGCCATCAGAGCGCCGAACATGATCATCACATACGAGAAGATCTCTTTCCAGATTTTCTTATTCATAAGTCAGCCGGTCTGCTCCTTTGCAATCCACTGTGTTATTGAACAGGTCTGATCACCAGCGGCATCGTAAATGCGGCTTCATATCCGCGTGCCTTGATCGCTTCGATCACGACCGGGTTCAGGCGGTTCGCCGTCAGCATCAGAAACTTCAGATCGCCCATAGAGTTGATGTTCGGGGCGAGCTCTCTCGTCAAGGTCTCACGCACGATGTTCTTTATTTCTACTCTCTGTGCGTTAGAATCCAGCGAGCTTGCTCCCATCGCTTTTGCGCGGATCACGCCGGAGATACTTACCATGACATTCTGTCCATTGGAATTGGTGCCGAGCGGGATCGGATCCATCTGCATAAGATTTGCCTGCACGACGCCTTCCGGAAGTCTGCTCTGCGTACGCGCCGGCTGGGGTCTTGCCTGAGTCTGCGGTTTCTGCGCAGCTTCCGCCGCTGCCTTTTCCGCGCGCTGTCTCTCAATATTATTGTTCGCGGCTTCCTTTGCCGCTTCCATTGCCTGCTTGAAGTTATCTAAGAATCCCATTACTAATATCCTCCCCCAAAAGTACTATTACGATTATACCATTTGAAGGGAGGATATGCGTATTTACCACTGCTCACCCATGCCTGAGTAAGGAACGTCGTGAATGAGTATCTGCATCGGGATCCCGATGTCCTCGTCGTCCGGAAGTTCGCCTTCTCTTTCCGCACACTCAAACTCGTCCATCAGCAACTCAACAAGCGTCATGTCGATAAAAAGCGGCAGCTTCTCGAGAAGTTCCGGTGCCACATCCGTTTCAGTCCGGTATCCTTCCAGGACCGTCTCGAAATCATGGTCTTATCGTGAAGATCCGAGATGCGGAGAACATACTTCTTCTCCCCCTCTTTAACATAAACAACGATCCTGTTCCGGCCGCCTTCGTGTTCCGAAACCTGATCGAATTCATACCCATCCAGTGCAAATAATTCTTTAGTCAGATCGAAAATGTTTTTAGTAATCACTACTCCTTTTCTCTATGACCGCCGTATCCTGCGGCCTTTCAAAATTTTCTTCATTTTCATTGTACTTGGAAATCTCCCGACTGTCGTTAACCTGCTCGTATACGTGTTACAATAGACCTGTACTCCATTGTCTGACACAAGAAAAGGAATTTCCATGAAAAGATTCGCTTCCGCTCTGTTATGTATCGCCATCATCTCATCTTCCATGCTTTCATCTTCCTGCGGGAAAAGCACCTCTAAGGAAACATCCGCTTCAGATCAGGAAACGGTCACCACAGAGCCTTCTACTATCCCCTCGCAGGATGTCACGATCACTCCGATCGATTTCTCGGATCCCGTGGTTTCAGATCCGGGCCTGGAGTGGCAGTACGATATTTCTTTTCCGGACTGGCAGGACCGGTCGATGTATGGCGCCAATAACCGTTTAGGTTTCTACGGATACAGCGGACAGGGAGTCATCTATATCCAGCCCGGCGCGGGATCCGGAGAGTTCTCTCTCTACATTAACGATATCCGGATCGACACTTCGGAAATGGCTCCCGGAAAAATCTATTCCCTGGACATTTCGGGCATCACCAGAAACGGCAGGAACTCCCTTCAGTTAAGCGGTCTTTCGCAGGGCGTGGTCTTCGTGAAGATCCCATACCCGACAGTGATCAGCGGAACGATACAGGATGTCGGAATCTCTGAAGACGCGATCCGTCTGATCGATACGATCATCAGCTGTGATGTGGAAAGCGGTTTTCCGAGCGCACAGATGGCGGTCGTTAAGGACGGTCGTATGGTCTATGAAAACTCCTGGGGAAACGTTAAGACTTACGACGATAACGCGAACCCCATCGGCGCTTCCCCGGTCACGAAAGATACTCTCTACGACCTCGCTTCCGTGACCAAGATGTTCAGCGTGAACTTCGCCATCCAGTACCTGATGACGAAAGAACAGATCACTCTGGACACGAAGATCGTTGATATTCTCGGTGATGAATTTGCCGGCAACACCATCGAGCGGAAGTACTATAACCGAGATAAGATCCCTCTTTCCGAAAACAAAAAGATGAAGGCGAATATCACGGTCCGTGATGTCCTTCGTCATCAGGCCGGATTCCCTTCGGGACCGCAGAATATGACCAACCAGAAGAAGCTCAGCACTTCCCCGACCGACGCCACGCGTAAAGATACACTCAAGCAGATCTTTATGACGCCTCTGATGTACGAGCCGGGAACGGAACTCGTGTACAGCGATCTCGACTATATGCTTCTCGATTTCTGTGTGGAGGAGATCACCGGGATGCGGATCGATCAGTACCTTGAGGAGATCTTCTGGAAGCCGATGGGTCTGACTCACATCACCTACAATCCGATGGAGAATGGATTCTCCGCAGACGACTGTGCCGCAACGGAGTTAAAGCCGTATCCGAAGAAAGGTGAATACACCGATGAGGGACTCCGCAACCGCACGCTCCAGGGAGAGGTCCATGACTCGAATGCTTTCCACCGCATGGCGGGAGTTTCCGGACATGCCGGTCTGTTCTCCAATGCCTCCGATCTGGCGATCCTTGCTTCCGTGATGCTTACTGGCGGCTACGGGAATCACCGCTTCTTCTCACAGAACGTCATCGACCAGTTCACCGCGGTCCAGGATGAAGATTATCCCAGCTACGCACTTGGCTGGTGGCGCGAAGGAGATCACGCGAGAGACTACTATTTCGGCTCCGTCACGGATTCAAAAGTATTCGGCCACGAAGGCTTCACCGGAACTCTCGTAGTCATCGATCCGGAAAACAACATGGTGATCGTACTTCTCACGAATAAGCTTCACAGCAAGGTCCTGGATGCAGATACCTACAGCGGAAGTATGTATACGACAGCCACTCTCGGCTTCGTTTCGGAGATCATCGAGATCGGTCTTAATGGAGAAGCCGATAAGGGTATCTGGGCAAGTATGGCAGGTGATATCGCAGCCGACATCAAGAGACGTCTCGACAAAGACGGTATCACCGATGAGGACTATCCCAGATGGCGCGCGTACAAAGCGATGCTGGAGACGCAGAAACGGGTATCCTCCTGAGAAGACACCCGCCTCTTTCCAACTTTTCACACACGAAACATCTTCCTTTAACGTGCTTTCCACTCCTGGCGAAGAATGCTGTGCCAGCTTGCGTCGCAGATGCCCTTGTGCCAGTAGTTCCGGCTAAGACAGTATCCCACCGTCACGAGTTCGAGGTCCTCCTTGATAAGGCCATGGATCGTACCGATCGGCTCATCCCCGTTCTCTTTCAGCGTGATCACCCAGTGATAGTAATCCGGTTTCTCATATTCCGGAAGCCACAGCGAAAGCACGTGTTTCGTGACATCCACACTCGTATGTGTCGGCCAGGTCAGGAATGTCGTTACCTCAGGATCGGATGCCCAGTTGCGGAACATCGATTCCGCGTCATCCTCTCTGAACCGCCTCAAGATCAGGCGCTCAGTTTCCAGCGTTTTCGTGCCACAATGTTTCATGGTCATCCCTCCTGTTCTCATTATCGCTATCCTGATTGTAACGCAGTTTTAGGAAACAATCTCCAATATCTTCTGGTTGATCTCATCTGCCAGTTCGTGATTGAGTCCGTGACCGGCGTCTTTGTAGAACGTCGCATTCATCTGGTATTGCTGAAGTAATGCCTTTCCTCCGATCTTCTCGAAAGGATCTTCTTCACCGACCAGATAAACGACTTTATCGCGGATCTGATCCACCTCTTCAGGAGTAAATCCCTGCACCTTATGGCATCCCATTGCCATGTTGTTGAAGCCCTTAATGAGACACTTATAGTGCTGAAGGATCAGGTCATTTTCGGTAAACACCGCATAGTTCGTGCCGCTTAATTTCTTTAGGAGTTTGATGACATTCTTATCCGTCGGGAAAAGCGCCTCCGGCAGGAAGATCTTCATCATGGCCTTCATGGTATTATTCTTCGTAGCCGCTGCCACAGCCCCGGAAATACTGATCGCTTTTATGACCTTTTCCGGTCTTCGTAAAGAATACAGCTGCACCAGATAACCGCCATCGATACTCCTGCAAAATAAGCCTGACCGATGCCCAGTTGTTCTACAACTTCATCGATCCATCGGACATCGTCGAATGTCTTGTTATAGTTCTCATTCGGCCGGCTCTTTCCCGGACCACCAATCGTGTCTACCGCATAAAGATGAAGTTTCGTCCCGAGTGCTTTTGCATTAAAGATCCACATAAGCGCAGAGTCATCTCCGACACCATGGAAAAGCACCATAGGCGTTCCGTCTTCTGCGCCGGTCTCGATCACATGTGTGGTTCCATATCCGGTCTGAATATCCCGTTCCTTTATCTCACAGCCCCACTTCGAGAGAAGCTGATCGTAGGTCTCGATGATCTTATCACCGGCCTTTTTCGTTCTGTATACTTTCATGTGTTTCTCCGTTATTTGAAATATCTTTTGTAGAAAGATGTGAGGGAATCCTTCACGCGATCGATGTCATTTGTGAAATACCCGAGAACGATGATCCCCTGATACTCGGCGGCTAATCCTTCCGCGTCTTTTTCCTTGATCAGACCCTTCTCATAAAGCATGCGGAATACCTGCATATGGTTTTCGATCGGCTCCGTAAAGAGCATCTTCTTCCATGTTTCATCTGCTTTCTCATCGTGGAAGCGTTCGCTTTCCAGCATCTGAAGAAGAGGCGCGATCTTCTCGCTTCGATAGTACCCTGTCACCAGGAGTCCTCCGATACGGACGAAGTCTTCCATCTTTATGCTTTCCGTATGGCCCAGTGCCTTAGCAAAGCTTTCTTTTATGCCGTCTTTCAGAGCCTCCGCCCGAGCGATCAGGGCATCGAAGATGTCCTGCTTGCCTTTGAAGTAATAGTAGAGCGAGCTGGCCCGGATCCCGACGGCGCCGGAGATATCGCGCATGGACACGGCAGAATATCCCTTCTCCGAAAACATTTCTAAAGCCGTGTTCAATATCCGTTCTTTGGTTCCTTCCGATGTCATGTGCGTACCTCCCTGCAAGTTTACCTAACACTCGTTAGGTAAACTTTATCACGAACCAGACGGTATGTCCAGTTCCTGATAAACCTTTTTTCTCAGACGGGTGATACTGATGAGGATCCCGAGTGTGCCTACGATGAAAAACAGAAGACCTATCCCCGATCCGCTTTCCGATCCGAAAAGCACGGAAAGGGGCTTCTGAATCGTGGACTCCGTCTTCATGAAGGGCTCGAACACATAGTCCGCCAGGATGCCTCCGAGAAACAGTCCCAAGGGATTCGTGCAATTCTGGAGAGTATCCTGCGCGGAGAATACTCTTCCCTGCATCGAGACCGGGACACTTTCCCGCATGAGTGTATTCATATGGATGTTCATGATCGCCGCCACCGCATAGGTGCCGAACTGGGCGATGCACCAGATGGCCGGGATTTCTGTCACACTCAGAAACAGATCGCCGGAGAAGATGATGGCACAGGTGATGAAGATCAGCCGCGCTTTTCTTTTCGCCGGTTTTCGTACGATCATCAGGAGGCTTCCCAGCAAGATTCCTGCCGATGTGAAAGCCTGTACGAGACCGAGGATCTTCTGGTCGTTGCCGGTCCGTCCGAGGATGTACGGCGCCAGCATACCGTCATTTCCCAGCTTAGCAAAGAGATTCACGACCGCGATAAACAGCGTCAGATGAAGAAGTGCCTTATTATCTTTCAGGAAACGTATACCGTCCTGGCTGCTTTTCCAGAAAGATTCCTGTTCTTTCTTCTCCTCCTGCGGCGTTCTGGGAATCCTGATGAAAAGAAGAAGCGTCAGAAATCCCACAGCGAAGCTGATCAGGTCGATGATCAGGACCAGCTTAAGGCCGCCAAAGACCAGAAGGATACTTCCGAGTGCCGGGGCCAAGATCGCGATGACAGATCCGGAGATGCCGGAAAGCGCGCCGACCCGGGCATAGTGCTTCTTCGGCACGAGAAGAGAGGTCGCGACATAGGAGGCCGAAACCTGGAAGGAATTCATGAAACTTAAGATGATATTGATCACATAGAGATGCCATACTTCAAGCACGGCTCCCGAATATAGAAGAAGGACCGAAAGCGATCCGCTTGCGGCGATCAGATCCGTGATCAGCATGATGCGCTTCTTGTCTTTCCGGTCCACAAATGTGCCCGCCAGGAAGCGGAAAAGGATTGTCGGAAGGAACGCGCACATGGTTAACATTGTTACACTTGACGCAGTTCCGGACCTTTCGTAGACCCAGATGATGAGCGCATAGTCCGTCATGGCTGTACCCAATTGGGACACAGTCTGTGAGGACCAAAGAAGCAGGAAGCTTCGAAGTTCTTTGATAATAGATAGTTTTCTCATGGCTTTACTCCTAGAAAATAGATTTGTTTTCTAAGTAGCGTAAAGCCTGACCGGACGATCCCGATTTACTTGCTCCGTGAAGGCGTCGTCCTTATCAGACCTTGCGCGGAGCCATAACATCTGCGGCTAAAGAAATGCCTCTATCTGTGTGTACCATAAGATGCACCTCGTTTTTTCTTCATTGTAGCATCGAATCAAATTGTGAAAAAGGTACCGGTGGTTTACACGGTTATCTCTATATGGTTTCCTTCAATGCCGACGATGCAGGACTCGTAGTATCCGTCTCCGGTCGTTCTCGGTCCGCGGAGTGTTTCGTATCCGTCTTCCCGAAGAATCTTCGTCAGTTCATTGACACGCTCTTTACTTCCCACGGAGAAAGCGATGTGCTCGAATCCTGTCCGTTCCTGTTCTTTTGAAGGATCCAGAACGCCCGGCTTACTCATGACTTCGAGACGGGCTCCGTTTCCAAAGGTAATGAAGTAAGATCGGAAACCGGTAGTCTTGTTGTGGTAACCGGAATTCGAAACTCCTCCGAGATACTTCACGAAGAAGTCTCTTCCCTTCTCAACATCATTTACAAATAGCGCCATATGCTCGATAAAGCAATCCGTCGTGCAAAGTGATTCGATCGTCTTCTCATAATCCGATTCGATGATCGTGACCGTCTCTCCTGCCTTCTTAAAACCTTCGATAAAGTCGTGATTACACTCCTTGAGCCATTCCTTCGTGCAGTCTGAATCATCCAGACGATCCTCGACATCGGACGCATGGGAAGTGATGGCATCGAAATCCTCATCGATGTACGCATCACTCAAAGCCAGGCAGATAAAACGGATCTCCGAAAGATACTCCTCATCAAGATCCTTCCGCCAGTCAAACGGAATATAGCAGCCTTCGACGATCATGTTCTGCTTATTCTCGATCGCTGTCTTGATCATCTCCCTGACGATCGGCCAGAGATAGTCAGTGAGCTTATCGTCATCCATCGGAGTAAGTTCCGTGTTGCCACTTCGGATCAGGCCCATCTTCAGATGGTCGACCGAAAGATATGTGTACTTATATTTCTCCAGCATCCGCTGCGCGAGAACAGTTTTCCCCGTGTGGGACGCGCCTGTAATCAGTATGATCATGTCATCACCTCTTATGTATTCATTCTCTCTTCCAGGAAGTGGGCGACCGCGTCTTCTTCATTACAACCGATCACCGCGGTGGCGAGTGCTTTTACCTCATCACGGGCATTGGATACCGCGTAGGCTTCGTCCGCGATTCTAAACATGGATACGTCATTCAGGGAATCCCCGAAAACCACTAACCGGTCATATCCCAGATCCTCTTTCAGCTTCAGGAGCGATTTCGCTTTCGTACAGTTCTTCGGGCAGATCTCAAGCCAGAATTCGTCACGATACGTATCTTTCTGGAAAATACATTCCCAGCAGTCATACGCACGGACACGGTCGTAGATCGGCTCGATCTCTTCCTTTTCTCCGATGCAGGTGACATACCCCGGAAGACCGCAGTACATCTCGTCATAGGAGTCCATATACTTCATGGTCGGATCGTCCTTATAGTAGTCGAGATAGCCCTGAAGGCCCACGCTGTGTTTGCCTTCCATGGTGGTGCGAATCATCTCCTCGCCGATAAAGCAGGAAACATAACCGCAGTACGGAATGTCCGTGAGAAGTGCTTTTAGAAGGGCAACCTCCTCATCGGTGAAGACCGCTTTCTTGATGTGCTTACCAGTAGCATTATCCGCCAGGACCGCGCCGTTTCTCGTGACGACAGGAAGCTTCAGTTTCAGTCCTCCGGCGATCGGCCTCGCGCTCTCGACCGAGCGTGCCGTCGCGTATGTAAAATCCAGACCTCTTTCGACCAGGCTGTTGATGATGCGCACCGTGTTCTCGGACAGCGTCTCGTCATTTCTCATCAGCGTTCCGTCCAGGTCGGATACATAAAGTGTTTTCGGTTCCGTTTTCTCCGCCACGTCTATTCCCTCATCTTCCGGTTATTCATTCTTCTCGTTGACGAGCCACTGGTGCATGCCCGCACCGACCGTCTCATTCGGACGGGTTTCGAATCCGAATTTCTGATAGAATTCTTCTTTTCCTTTGGCGGCCAGAAGGCTCACCATGAAGCGGTATCCGGGCTTCAGCTGCTCGTGGATGAATGCCATGATGCTCTCCATCAGGACACGCCCGAGCCCCTGTCCCTGATACTCGGGAAGGACAATGACATCCGCGATATAGATCACATACCCGTGATCCCAGATCGCTCTTCCGATGGCAATCGGACGCCCTTCGTCACGGATACACCAGACATAGGAATTGCTAAGTCCCGCGATTGCCTGTTCGACGGGAAAAACACTCCAGCCGACGGCCGCTCGCATCGCCAGATATTCTTCCGGCGTGATGGTATTTGTCATCTCATATTTATCCATAATTGTCTCTACCTTCGTGTCAGAACTGAATTCAGTATAACATGTCCGAAGGCCCTCCTGTTTATACCACAAGACTACTTGTCGGGCCTCTTTCCGATGACTACAATGAAAGAAAATACGAAAGAAACGAGGTGGCGCGATATGCATTTCCCGGAAAAAACGATCACATTAAAAGATGGGAGGACCTGCGTGCTGCGCCCGAACGGCCCGGATCTCGCAGACCAGATGCTCGAGTATCTGAAGAAGACCTCCGGAGAGACCGAATTCCTCATTCGTAACGAAGATGAAGTCAACGAAACGAGCGAAGAGATAGCGGCGTTTCTCGGAAGAGGCCTTGAAAACCCTTACAACATCGCGATGGCAGCCGTCGTAGACGGGAAACTCGCCGGAGTCGGAAGAGTCTTCGGCATTGGCAGTCAGAGAAAGCTCCAGCACCGCTGTTCCCTTGCGATCGCGCTCTATAAGGAATTCTGGGGCTTAGGCATCGGCTCCGCCCTGATCATCAGCCTGGTCGAGCTGGCAAAGAATGTCGGCTGGGAGCAGATGGATCTGGAAGTTGTCGCCGAGAATGAACAGGCATATGCACTCTATAAGAAGTGCGGCTTTATCGAGACCGGACGCCGTCACAATGCCATGCGTTTCGATGACGGGACGTATCACGACGAGATCCTGATGTACCGCGATCTGAAGGGTTGATGGGTCCGCGGGACTGCGAGCCTGCATTGCTTCTGGAACCGACGATTCCTTTCAAGAAAGCGCTCTCTTTCGAGTAGGGGAAATCGGGGGGAAAGCGAAAAAACGCGTTTTACCTCGATTCATCCAGGGGTATATTGGGTTGTTTTTCACCATTTCAAGGCCAATCATAAACAAAAAAGTGAAACAGGGCCGCAAGACGAGTGCTTTTCGAGCAGAAAAACAAGGGAAAAGCCCATTTTCTGAAATTCCCCCGATAAAGAACTTCGTGGAGAAATTAAAAAACCACAAAAGCCCCCGATGACTTTTCGTCAAATACCCCCAGGGGGTATGCATCCGGCCCGCGTCTGGCCGAAAAGCACTAGCCCCCTTCCCTTTGCCTTCTAACCCCAGCCTGCGCCATGCCTGGACCCGCGCTCGGCCGCACAAAAAAGGCGCCCTCGTTTAAAAGGACGCCTTATATCTTGTAATTCAGCTGATTACTTCCTGGGTTTTCTCGAAGAACCCTTCGTGGTCTTCTTCGCAGGCGCTTTTGCCGTCTTCGCCGCAACCTTCGCAGCCGCACCCGCAGACCCCGCAGCCTCAGCAGCATCCACGGCTTCCACCGCCGCTTCAACATCCGCCCCGGCATCCGTTGCCACTGAAGCAGCGCCCCCCGCAGCTCCGGCCCCGGCAGCAGCCACCGCGGCCTTCGTCTTCGCCTTGGCCTTCGCCTCTTCCGCCATACGCGCCTGCTTTCTTCTCTCCAGCCACGGGAGCAGACTCTCATGATAGAGGATCGCCATAACCGCGGTGAACGGGATGGAGATCAGGATGCCGAGAGGTCCGAAGAGTTTGCCGCCGATGATGATGGAGATCAGCGAGATAAATGCCGGCAGTCCCATCGAGTCACCGAAGAGATGCGGCTTAACAACATAACCGTCGATCGTCTGAAGGATACATGTGAAGATCACGAATGCGACCGCATACATCGGATCCTCCAGCACCAGGATAAATGCACCGATCATACCTCCGACGATCGGACCGAAGGTCGGCAGGATATTCGTAACACCAACGACTACGGAGATGAGGACGACGTTCGGAAGTCCCGCGATCAGCATGAAGACCGCATTGCAGATGCCGACGCCGATCGCCTCGAGGATCGTGTAACTGATGTAACGGGAGAAGATCGCATTGCTTCTCTTTAAGAAATCCGTATGTCTCTTGTACTGTTCTTCCGTAAGAAGTGCGCGGCGGAAATGGTCGATGCCGCGGAACAGTCTCTTCTTTCCGGCGATGAAATAGACCGCGAGGATCATTCCGATAAAGATGTTCAGAAGCACGTTCCAGATGCCGCGGAGGATATCCATGGCCATCGTCAGATTGTGCGAAACGTCGGAGATCATAACTTCCGCCTGCTCCTTGAGGTTGGCGGTCCAGTTCGTCGTATTCAGATGGATGCCGTACTGGGCAGCGAAATCATCAAGCTTCTTGAGCCGCTCCTCGATATCGGAAGCATAGTTCTGCGTGTTATTCATGAAGTGCGTGATACTGCTGACCATCTCCGGAAGAACCAGCCAGAAGAACAGGCCCAGCGCCAGAAGGACGACGATGATCGACACGACGACCGAAAGCGCATAGCGGAATTTCGCGTGCGAGATCTTCTTAAAGGCTTTCGTGTCGAAGAAAACAACCAGGAGGTCGACCAGGTACGCAATGATCGCACCGATAATGATCGGAGACAGGATGGACATTACCGAAGAAAGGAATGCACGCACCGCCGGGAGGTTATTAAAAGTCATGTACGCAACTACACCGGCGATTGCCGCGATCGTGTACGCACCCCATCGGTTGCTCAGTGCTTTTTTAATTCTGCCCAAAATCGTAGTCTCCTTAGAACGTCAGTGTTCTTATTATAAGACCTAAAGCAGAATAAATAAACCCGAAATTATTTTGATTCCGCCTCCGCGTCGTACAGGAGCCTGCCGATCTGGTTCGCCAGGAAGCTACCGCTCGAGGTGATCTCATGCGTCATCTCGGTCAGGATAAACCCATAGATATTATTCTTGAAAAGCACCGGCAGGATCACGCTCTGCCTGCATTTCGGCGGGAGCTCGATCCGATGGAAAAGCACTTCTGTAAGCCCGGACTGGCGCTCTTTGGGAATCACGAAAAGTTCCCCCTCCTTCAGGACACAGCGGAGATTGATCTTATCCGGGAAAAGTTCGTCATTGTTCTCTTCGTATGTTACTTTCTCATCGAAAAGGAACAGCGCGGCGTTCTGAAGACCCACCATATTAAAGTTACTGATGATCCGGTTCGTCCTGGTCTCCTTATCTGCCACTTCATTTCCGAAGTCCGTCAGTTCAACCAGACAGTCCTGGAATTCCGTGCGGAAATTTATCCTCCGCTCATTGGCATTGATGATGACCTCAGCCTGGGCCAGGAGAGCGGAGTCACGCATATGGGTAAACAGGCGGTTGATAAACTGGTTTGGACCGCCGGAATTCGCCTCCTGCTCGATATTGATGCTCGCCTGAAGCCTGCCGATAGACTGCAGCAGTTTCTCCGCATCAGTATAGTTCATCGCACCGTTTTTGAAGAAAATATCGATGAGGTCCTTCGCCTCCAGGAAATCTTCCACGCTCATATACCGCTCTTTCACGGCAATCAGGATCTTTCCGATAAACTCTGCGAAAAGCCTCTGCAGGTTGACCGATTCACGTGTGATATACTCATAGCGGTATCTGTAGAAGCAGTCATTGAACATACGGTTAATGAAAGCCGGCTCAACATTTCTCATCTCCAGCTTCGTATACTCGTACATCTCATACGGAAGAGAATCCCTGCCGTAAAGCCTTGTCGGGATCTCTACGGACTCGACCTTTTCTCCCGCCATCTGCGCCAGCAGAAGATCCAGAGACTTTCTTCCCAGCGTAATATCCGCCACACCGATCGAAGAAAGCGGCGGGAACATGCGTCCGGCCATCGTCGTATTGTCGAATGCGAACACCAGGATGTCACGGCCCGGGACAAGCCTCTTCTCCTCCATCGCCTCATAAAGACCGACCGCGACGGAATCGTTTACACAGAAGATCGCCTGGATCCCGGGATTCCTGTCGAGAAGTGCTTTTGCCTCATTACGGGTATTGATCGACATATCTGTCGCCTCGTAATTGTCCGGTGTAAACTCGATCCGGTTCTCTTTAAGAAGTCTCTCGAATATCTCTTTTCTCTTCTCGGAGTCACGGCTGTCCGTACGGCCGCCGAGCATACCGAACTTCGTAAAGCCGTGGACATTGATCAGGCAGTCCACCGCTTCCCGGATCCCCGATTCGTTATCATAATTGACAGAGACATAGTCGACAATATCCGACGCGGCAAACACTATCGGAATATGATTGAGCTGGGAGCGGAAACGGCGCAGGATCTTCTCGGCATTGACATTCTCCATACTGCCGAGGTTGATGATCAGGCCGTCGAACTTACAGCGCTTTTCCAGCTGATAGACGGTGTTATAGATGTTCTGGTACTGGTGATGGCGGCTGTCCCTATCCTTCGTTCCGTCGAAGCGGCCGGCGATAACGACCAGATTCAGGTCCTTTCTCTGGCGGATACCGCTCTGCACGTTCTGAATAAACTCTTCACCGAATTCCGTGAAGGTATTCTCCAGTACAAGACCGATCGTTTTCTTTTCCTTACTGCCCTTAATCACGCTTAGTTCCGTCCTTTTCCATCTTCCGGTCCGATACGGTTACTCCGTAATATCCGGGGCGGGCTTGGAGAAGAGATAACCCTGGGAATAATCGACGTCATAGCCGACGAGCTTCTGCTGTATCTCTTCATTCTCGACATACTCTGCAATGATGCTGATCTTCTTGGCGGACATGTTCTTCCAGCCGGCGATCAGCGCAAGAAGATTCTCCGAATCCGGGTTGATGCAGCAGTTACGGATGATCGATCCGTCGATCTTAAGGTAATCGGAACGGATGCCCATGACGTGCTGCAGATTCGAGAAACCGGATCCGAAATCATCGATCGCGATCATGCCGCCGAGCTCGTGGACACGGTCAACAAAGATCGTCAGTTCGTTGTAATCATCGATATCTTCACTCTCGAGGATCTCAAAGACAAAGTTCTCCGGATACGGCACAGACGAGAGCTTATCGTAGATCAGCTCGAGCATCTCTTTGTTCTTGATGTCACGGATCGACACGTTGATGCTGACACTCTTATCCTCGATATTGCGGAATTTCTCGAAGACCTTCTGGATCATGATCCGCGAGATCGCGTCGTAGAGAACGCCGAAACTTCTGGCAACCTCCAGAAAAGAACCGGGATAATAGATCTTGCCGTTCTCATCTTCAAGACGCATCAGCGACTCAAAGTGATGGATCCGGCCTTCATGGTTATCGTGGATCCCCTGAAAATACGGGATGACTTTATCGTTCGCGATGGCATAGTTGATCACGTTAACGATATGGTAACGCTCACGGATGCTCTCTTCATCGAGTGCATCTTCTTCAGATGCCTCAGCGACATAGAACTGGACATTCTTGTTCTTCATCTCCATGCGGGATGAATAGTACATATTCCGGTAGTTATCCTCATCACAGCCGTCCAGGATACAGAAGATCGGCACGAAGGCGATCAGCTCATCTGAATAATCGAAAAGCACTTTCTGAAGGTCTTCCATATCATGCACAAAGCTGCTGAGCGTCGACCGGTACGAAGGCACAGCGAGCGCGATCATCCAGCCGTCGAGCAGGTACATGCGGTATTTGTGGTTAGTTGAGAACTCCATACACTTATGGATATATTCACGATATGTCAGTTCCACAAGATGCTGGGAGAATACCCGCTCCATCTCCGACTGTTCCAGAACGTCGATCACGCAGACACGGTCATATCCCTTCAGCTTGATGTCCAGGCTGAGGGCCGCCTCGTTCGGGATCTCGTCATTCTTCGAGTACAGAATGATCTTCTCACATTCACGGATAAATGGGAGGATGCGCTCGGCATCCGGGTCATTCTGTCGGGCCTCAAGCTTACCCTCGATCCCCATCAGGATGTTGAGCATCGAGCGGTTATCCTGCGCCAGAGCCTCGGTACTCGAGAAAGCATACGGGTTATATTCCTGCGCATACTGGCGTTCGCCCATGACCGATACGGCAAAACAGCCGCAGGCCAATATATTTCTTCCATTTACATTTATGATCTCGTCGGTGGTAACACAGCCGCACATATTCGAGTTTTCATATGGCGCGAGTTCCCATCTCGCACAGTTCAGATATACGGAAGTTCTGGCAAAACTGATATATCCGAAAACCGTCTCCGCCTTAGAGAAATTCTCGATCCTCTGGAACATCGCACGGCTGTCAGAGATGATCTTGCCGTCATAGACAAAAGCCCTGCGGATCCGTGTCCCCGGCTTGATATTGTACCCGGAAAAGAGATACTCCTTCTTCTCTTTCGTATCCACTTCATCACGAAGTGTGTACTCATTCTGGTTCAGCGGGTCGTTCTTCGGGAAGACCTGCTCGAGACTAACGTCCTTCCGGTAATAGATATGGAGCGGAACATCCACCTCATCCGCATATACATACGGGAAAAGATACGCAAGTTCAGGCTGCTCATTCAGGGCATTATCGATGCCGAGCTGACAGACATCGACTGCATTCTTTCCGTCGATGGCAAGAATACTGGACTTGAATGTGTCTGTGATCTCCGCTTCCTCACCGATCACCTGCGAGCCGGTCGCAAATGAGGAATAGCTCTCGAGCTTCTGTCCTGAGAGTGAGGCGATCAGGATCGCGCGGTCAGACCATCCGGTCTCATTGAAAACAAAGCCGCTCTCCGTAAGATTTCCCTGACCGGAATTCGGAAGAGAAGCCACACCACCAGTCATCAGGACACTCGGGAAGAAATCATTACATCTGTCGACAAACTGACAGGAATCCTTGTACTGCCCGGAGAAAAACGTCAGCAGAAGCTTCGTGTCATCCTCGACAAACTCCTTCTTGACCTGACCGACGAGCATATCGACCGGAAGAGGCGTCTGCGAATAGTCATCTATGATCGGGATCATGGAGGAGCGGACTGTTGCCTCGTCAAAAGTGGATACAGAGATCACGCAGCGGTTCTGGGCAAAATTACCTTTGTTGACGATCGCCGCACAGCTGGTACCGAAAATAACTGCATTAGGAACAAGGCCTTTGATAAAGCGCGCAAGATCCACCGCTTCATCCGCCAGATGGATCGCCGTATGAATGCGGATAAGTATATCTCCCTGCTCCGCCGAAAGATTCAGCTGCTTCAGGGTGCTTGAAAGTCTCGCTTTAGAGATGTACTGAAAATTCCAGGTAAACATAGCAAAAATCCCCCTGCGACAGTACTACTCCTTCATTATACTCCGCCCACCAGGGGATTTCACTAATTAAATTAAAGGAATTTGAGAACATTTCGTAAAGAAAAGAGATTGCCTCAAAATACTTTCCCTGACCATGATCTTGCCCGCCGCCCGGCCGCCGACTGCCGACTGCCGACCGGGTGCCTGGGTGACTGGGTATCTGATCGTCCCGAATTGATATAAGATTGCAGAAAACGGTTATCTTATATCAATGTTTTGAAGGGGCGATTGATATAAACTCGAGAAAAACAGTGCTTTTATATCAATTTTCAGAGTCTCTATTGATATAAAAGCACTTATCCATGAGGTTTTATATCAACGCCTGTCCTCATTCGGCTTCCAAAATTGATATAAAACTGCTGATTTGGGGCTTCTTATATCAATCAGGTACTGAATTCATTGATATAAAACAGCAAGTTTTCGCGCTCTTATATCAATATGCTTCTCGCTCTGAAGTGATAATCTTTTTGGGGGACGGTTAAGTTTATTTTTCGACAAGCTGCCTGCATATTTTAGACAAAGTATTCTGTATATTCAGAACAAAAAAGGAGCTGGCTCTTTGGTTTGAGACAGCTCCTTTTCGGAATAGTCAATTTCCTTTATGACAGGTTGATGTACTCATCGTCTGTCTGTGCATCCGGATCAGATACAGTAACGATGTCTTCTCCATGGAATTTGATGATCTCGAGGACCAGTTCTTCATACTTTTCCATATCAGTACCTCCTTACTGCACACCGGCATACAGGTCTGCATAGTTCCAGTAATAGAACAGAGCAACCAGTGCGTTGATCTTCGGTTCCAGAGAGTTCTTATTGGTGATGCCATAGTAA
>JAEEGL013797495.1_pt1 | contig 20493 bp, 22 predicted proteins | sample 9134231 | NCBI WGS metagenome assembly JAEEGL01 (sample SAMN16246548, study PRJNA631951) | gut metagenome | biome: gut microbiome; feature: rumen; material: fiber-attached | host: Bos | place: Iran: Karaj | collected 2018-10
AAATCCAAGACAATTAATGCAAATTATGAATTAAATAATTATAATTCAGCAATGAAGGGATACTTGGATAACTGGTATAAAAAGAATTTAACAGGATATACAAGTTTTCTAGACGGGACATCAGTATATTGTAATGATCGAAGTATAAGAGAATTAAGAGGATGGAATCCAACAAATTCTCTAAGTCTAACAACAACATTACAATTCTATCAATATAGTGCAAATAGCGATTTAAACTGTGTAAATGAGTGGGATAGATTTGCAGTGACAAATACTAAAGCAGAATTAACATATCCAATAGGTTTATTAACTGAACCAGAAAGAAATTTAATGACTAATTATTTTGCGAGAACAAGACAAGATTACTGGGGTGCTTCGCCTTACGATTTCTACGTCAACAGTGCTGATGTTCGTAGTGTCAGTTCTTCAGGTGTCAACGGGGCCATCCATGTGGGCACTAGTTACGGGGCGCGTGGCGTAGTTTCACTATCTCCTGGCACGAAGTTAGAAAATGGTACTGGAACATATACCGATCCATATATAGTAGGACCAATAGTTACAAGATCTGAATAATTATAGAGCGAAGAATCGCTCTTTTTCTTTTAAATAAAAGTAAATAAATATAATTATGATGATGCTATATTTGACAAAATTTGACATTTATGGTATAATATGTGCGTTTTATTTATAGGGAATATAGTACCTATTAATAAATATAATTAATTGTAATCTCTTTTCATTGGGGGTATTGGTATGAAAAGAAAGAAAATTTATATTTACATTAGTTTACTAATTATGGTTATAGGTACACTAGTATTATCAAGTAACTATATAGAGACAAAGATTGAAAAAGCATTTAATAAAATGAATTTACAGTTATTGGCATATAATGATCAAATCGAACGTGAAAATATTACGGAAGATATGATTAATGATGAATTATTTGAGGAGGTGCCTAATGACACTTGTACTGATTGCGATAATAAAAATAATACAAAAAAAGAAACACCAAAGGTTACATACAACTATATAGGAAAATTAATTATTCCAAAACTTAATTTTGAAAGAGGATTTGTAGCGAAAGATTCTAAATATAATAATATTTATTATGGTCTACAATTACATAAAATAAGTGAGTTTCCAAATGTTTCTGGTGGCAATATGATATTCTTAAGTCACTCTGGAAACTGTTGGCAATGCTATTTCCGTTATTTATATAAATTAACGGTTGGTGATGAATGTTATGTTGAATATCAAGGTATTCGTTATAAATATATTATTAAAAAAATTTATAATAAACCAAAGATAGGTAAGATTGCCATTGATCGTGATTATGATAAAACAACATTAACATTAATTACTTGTGCACATGATAGTGATACTGAACAAACAGTTTATATAGCAGAATTAGTATAAAGGGGGAAAATATGAATAATTTACCATTTATTGAAAGAATTAATATTCTTTTTGAAGCGATTAAAAATAATGAAATTACCAAATATTTTATACCAGGTATTCTAGTTTTAGGAATAGTACTATTAATCTTTTCTCGTAGTAAAGGAAAAGTATTAAAAGTACTTTCTGGAATTTTATCATTTGGTATAATTGGATTTTCTATCTATTATTTCTATAATCCAATAATGAGTTTTTTAGATTATTTAGTAGAAGTTATTATTAATAATATATTATTTCCAAATTTAGCATTATATATTATTACTATTCTTATTATTGATATTGCACTATTAATATCAATATTAAGTAATAAAGTATCAGGTTTTTCTAAAGTAATTAATATTATAACTTTTATCTTAATGCATATTTTATTATTCTTTATAGTTAATAATATTATCGTTAATAATGTTGATGTATATGAAATGTTAAGTATTTATACTAATCAAGAATTATTAGTTTTAGTAGAAACAAATATGATTATATTTGGAATATGGATTATTTTACATAGTATATATAAAATTACTAAATTATTAACAAGAGATAAAGTTAAAGAAGAAAAAGAAGATATTAATAATAATCTAGTTGTTAATTATAATGAAGTAATGGAAGAACCAGAATTCATTGAATATGTTCCAATAAAAAAGAAAAGGGTTTAATTTAAACTCTTTTTGATTATAAAATCAGTAATCATAATGATAAATATTATTATAAAAAGATAATTAGGGAAAAGATTTAATATTTGATAAAAAAGAGGATTTAAGTATTTAACAAAAATAATGGCAAGTATTCCCCAAATAAAGGCATAGCTTAAACATATATATTTACCAAAATGATATTTATGGTGTGAATAATTCCAAGAATCTTTTTTAAAAAGAAAATAAATGATATTTCCACCTATAAATTCAATTAATGTACATATTATGGTAAAAGTAATAAAGCTAAGAAAAAGATTTAAATAATAATTTTGAATATTGTTTAAATAATTATTAATAAGAAGACTTATTATACCACCAATGCCATATATTGTGGTATAAGGACCATATAAAATACCACTATGAGTTGGGGAATGAGAAAGTTTGAAAACAGTGCTTTCAAAATAAAAACCAATAAGAGAATATAGAATAAAGAACTTTAAATAAAGCATAGGATCACCAAGTAATCTTATGCATTAACTATTGAAAAAATATCATAAATATGAAATAATTAAAGAAAGTGAGGAATTTATGAAAAATATTCAAAAAAGACATATATTGTTAGTTATTGTAATTGTTATAACGGGTGTATTAATATGGAGACTTAGTTCTTCTTATGCTGCTGTTGATATTGGTTATTCAGGAAGAAATATTATCTCTGGTGATAAATGGGGAGTTAATATTGTTGAAGTAGGTGAAGTTACAACTGAGGGAAATGCTATATTAACAAAAGATGTTTCAACAATAGGGACAACTCTTAATTTTGATGTAGCCTTATTTAAACCTGGTGATGCAGTAAGTTTTGATATAACAGTAAGTAATACTAGTACATTACCTGCAGAACTTTATGCTTTAACCCTTTCTGGATTATCTGATATTGATGGTGAATTAATAAGTTATAGTATTCTTCCTATTGATTCTTCAATTATTCATGAAGAAAAACGTGATGGTAGTATTCTTAAAAGTGGTGACAAGCAGATGTTTAATATTAAAGTTTCTTATGATGAAAATGCCAGTCTTTTAAATGATAATGAATATTCATTAAGTTTAGGTTCAACAATTATTTATAAGCAGAAATAAGGTGATTTTATGTTTATTGATGAAGCGAATATAAAAGTTATTGCAGGTAGTGGCGGTGATGGATGCACCGCTTTTCGTCGCGAAAAATATATTGAAATGGGTGGACCATATGGTGGTAATGGTGGTCATGGAGCTAGTATAGTTTTTAAGGTTGATACGGGGCTTCATACTTTAATTGATTTACGATATATGAAATTGATTAAAGGCGAAAAAGGTGAAAATGGCCTTGGAAAAAATATGCATGGTAAAGGATCACCGGATGTAATCATTAAAGTACCACAAGGAACTGTTATTAAAGATGCTGATACGGATTTAATTATTGCAGATATGAAAAATCCTTCTGATCAAATAGTTGTAGCCAAAGGTGGCCGTGGTGGTCGTGGTAATACGGCATTTAAAACCCAAAGTAATCCTTGTCCAACATTTTCTGAGAATGGTGAACCTGGAGAAACTCGTTATTTAAAACTAGAACTTAAGTTACTTGCGGATGTTGGTTTAGTTGGTTTACCTTCGGTTGGAAAAAGTACTTTTTTATCGAAAGTAAGTCGCGCAAAACCTAAAATTGCTGATTATCATTTTACCACACTAAGTCCTAATTTAGGAGTATGTAAAACAAGTGATGGTCGAAGTTTCGTAATGGCTGATCTTCCTGGCCTTATTGAAGGAGCCTCTGAAGGATTAGGCTTGGGTGATAAATTTCTTCGCCATATTGAAAGATGTAAAGTAATTGCTCATATCGTTGATATGTCAGGAGTTGAAGGAAGAGACCCTTATGATGATTTTGTAACTATTAACAAGGAATTAGAAAATTTTAGTGCAAAATTAATTAAAAAACCAATGGTTGTTATCGCTAATAAGATGGATATGCCTGAAAGTAAAGATAATTTAGATAAATTTAAAGAAAAAGTAAACTGTGAAATATTTGAAATAAGTGCCATTAATGGTGAAGGAACTGATAAAGTCTTAACTCGTCTTGCCGATATCTTAGATCAAGAAAAAGATGAGCCTTTATATGAAGATGAGGAATACTTATCACATGTTTTATACAAGTTTGAGAAAACTAAACCATATACGATTGAAAAAGTAGATGATTACTATGTTATCCATGGTGAAGAACTTGAAAAATTATTTAAAATGACCAAGTTTAATTCAGAGGAAGGGATGCTTCGTTTTGCAAAAAAACTTCGTACAATGGGTATTGATGATGAACTTGAAAAAATGGGAGCTAAAGAAGGAGATATTGTCAAAATACTTGATTTTGATTTTGAATATCGTAAATAGAACTTTGTTTCTATTTTTTTTGATTGTAAGATTGATGTTAATATGATAATATATTGTCAAAAAGAGGGATAAAATGGATTATAAAGATAAAGTTATCTTAATTACGGGTATATCAAGTGATATTGCCAAAAATATTGTAGAATATTTTTTAAAGTGTCAAGCCCAAATTATTGTAACGTATAAAAACAGTAAAGATGAATCGCTGAACTATATTAATAAACTAGATAAAATGATTGATATTAAATATCTTGATTTGACAAATGAAAAGAGTATATGTGATTTGTATAATTATGTCAAGGATAAATATAAAAAAATAGATATTTTAATTAATAATGCTGGTATTTCCTTGGATAATGATATTATGGATAAAACAAAAGATGAGTTTATGCAAGTACTTGAAGTAAATTTGGTGGGAACATTTTTAATGATGAAATATTTTGATAAAATTGTTGATGGCTATATATTTAATATTTCAAGTACTGATGGTATTGATACAGGAAATATTTATAGTATTGACTATAATGCCTCAAAATCAGGGATAAATTCTATAACTAAAACTTTTGCATTATATAGTAATAACAAAATTATTAGCATATGTCCTAATTGGGTTGATACTAAAAGTACAAGAGAAATGGATAGTAATTATTTAGAAAGTGAACTTAAAAGAATTAATCAAAATAAATTAATTAAACCAATGGTTATTCCAAAAATAATTGATAAATGTATTAAAGAAAAAATAGAAAGTGGTAGTATAATAAGAATAGAAGGTGATGACGATGTTCGAAGAGTTAATTAAAAAAGTTGATCAAAAAATTAACGATGAAAAATTATTTGAAGAAATAGATAATATTGAAAGTTTTTACAGTGATAAAATAATAAACGCTTTTAAAAAACATATGGTCAGTGAAACTGATTTTCATGGTACAACAGGTTATGGTTATAATGATGCAGGACGTGATAAAATAGATATGATTTTTTCAGATATTTTAGATAGTGAAAAAGCCCTTGTTCGTAGTCAATTTATTTCTGGTACTCATGCTCTTACAGTTACTTTTTTTGGTTTATTAAGACCGGGGGATAAATTATTATCAATTACCGGTATATTATATGATACTCTTGATGAGGTAATTGGTATTAAAGATAATCCTAGTAGTTTAAAAGCCTTTAATATTGATTTTGACTATATTGATTTAATTAATAATGATTTTGATTATGATAGAATTCGTGATTATTTAAAAAATAATAAAGTTAAAGTAATTGAAATACAAAGAAGTAGAGGTTATTCAAATCGTGATGCAATTAGTTTGGAAAAAATAAAAAAAGTTGTTGAATTAATTAAATCAATTGACAAAAATATAATTGTCATGGTTGATAACTGTTACTGTGAAATGACAAGTATTTTAAATCCAACAAGTCCTGAAATTGGCTGTGATATCATGGTAGGAAGTTTAATTAAAAATTTAGGTGGTGGAATTGCCCCTAATGGTGCTTATGTGGCAGGGAAAAGTAATCTTGTTGACTTAGTAGCAGAGAGATTAACTGTTCCTGGTCAAGGAGCAGAAGTTGGTCCATCAATTGATATGAATAAGTATTTTCTTTCTGGATTATATCATGCACCAAGTGTTGTTGCTGCAAGTATAAAAACAAATATTTTTGCAAGTCTTTTACTTTCAGAATTAGGCTTTATGACCAATCCGAAATATAATGAAGAACATATTGATATAGTTCTTGCTATTACCTTTAATAATCCTAATAAATTAATTAGATATGTTGAAGGTATTCAAGAATATAGTGCAATAGATAATTATGTTAAACCAATTCCTTGTGATATGCCAGGATATTCTGATAAGATTATTATGGCTAGTGGTAGTTTTATATCTGGTAGCAGTATTGAAATTAGCTGTGATGGACCAATTAGAAGTCCATATATTGCTTATATGCAAGGAGGACTTACTTACCAATATGGAAGACTTGCAGTTATCAATGCAGTAAGGAAAGTTTATGAAGAAGAATAAATTAGATATTATTTATGAAGATAAATGGATTATAGTTATTAATAAACCATGTCATATGCTAACGATTAGTACGGATAATGAAAAAGAAAAAACACTTTTTCATCAAGTAATGTTATATGAAAAAAGAAAAAATAAGAATAATAAAGTTTTTATTGTTCATCGACTAGATAAAGATACTAGTGGATTGGTTGTTTTTGCTAAATCATTGGATGTTAAAAATAAATTACAAAATGATTGGGAAAAAACACGAAGAGGGTATGTTGCAGTTGTTAATGGTAAAACAAAAGATAAAGATATTCTAAAATCTTATTTGATGGAAACAAAAACTCTTTATGTATATAGTACTGATGATAAGAAAAATGGTAAACTTGCAATCACTGAATATGAAAAAGTTAAGGAAAACAAAAGATTAACACTATTAAAAATTCGAATTAAGACCGGAAGAAAAAATCAAATTAGGGTACAATTAAATGATAATGGTAATCAAATAGTTGGTGATAAAAAATATGGAGATAATAAATTTGATCCATTAAGAAAATTATGTTTGTGTGCCAATTATTTAGATTTTAATCATCCAGTTAGCAAAGAAAGAAAAGTTTTTGAAATAGATATTCCTAAAGAATATTTAAAATTAATGGATTAGATTATTATGGATAGAATAAAATTAGATCATTGGTTTATAAATAAAAATAGTTTATCAATATCTTTGATGAATTTCTTTGTAAAAATTCAATTTCAAAAGATTAATAATGATTTAGTATTTATATCACAAATTATTGAAGAGAATAATCAATTGTTTTTAAGTTTTGATGATTTAGAAAATTGTATTAGTTTTATTGAAAATGTTGTTGCTAAATGTCAGAATATTGATGAAGTATATAATAATTATTATGAAATAAAAAGTAAAAGGTTAGAATTAAAAAGATAGTTTTATTTACTAACTTTTTTCTTTATCTTGAAATAAAACTTTTATCTTGATATAATAAAAATGGAAGAATAGGAGGATGAATAATATGGTAAATATAATTATTAAATATAAAAATGTTATTCTTCTTACTATTGGAATAATGCTTATTATTAGTTCTTTTTGTCTTATTGCTTATGATCGAATAGAATTAATTAAATCAAATGTATATAATGAAGTTGAACTTTTAAAATATCATGAAAATAATAAAGAAATTGATGATAATAAAATATCAGATGAATCATTAGAAATTGATGATGTGGACACTGAAGAGATTGATGAAAATGATGTAAATAAAGGGGATAATTCCGAACAAGTAAAGAAAACCAAAAGTGAAAGTACTAAAATAGCAAAAGAATACATTGGATATTTAGAAATACAAAAAATTAATCTAAAATTAGGTTTAGTATCTAAAAACTCTTATTACAATAATGTTAATCGAAATATTCAAATATTATCAGTATCTGATTATCCTGATAAAGATATGGGAAATACTATTATTGCAGGGCATTCTGGCAATGGTTATATAGGTTTCTTTAAAAATCTTTATAAGTTATCTGAAGGTGAAACTGCTAAAATTTATTATAAAAAAAATATATATATTTATAAATTAGTAAATATATATAATATTCCTAAAACAGGAACTGTAGCGGTGGTACGTGATAATAAAAAAACATGTTTAACTCTTATTACTTGTACACATGGTAGTGATACAGAACAAACCGTATATATATTTGAATTGACGTCGGTTGAAAGTGAGGGAAGTGTATGAAATTAATTATTGCTCTTTCAATCGTTATTTGCTTAATATTATTAGTTATTTTGGTTTTAAATATTACGGATAAAAGTAAAATTATTAAATATAGTTTTATGATTTTTATGTCTTCTTTAATTATTGCTTTATTTTTCGCTAATGAAATAGTAATGGATTATATAATATCAGTTATAATAAGATATTTAGATTTTCCAACATTTTCATCTATTTTAGCAACAGTAATGGTTTCTATGTTTATATTTCTTTATAATATTTTTAGGGAAAGTAAATCTGATTTTGAAAGAATAATTAATTATGTATTTGCTAGTTTAATAATTGTTGTATACATTATTTTTACACTTCAGGATGTGGATATTAATTCTTATAATGCCTTGTATGCTGAAAATAGTTTATTATGTTTAAAATATATTAGTAGAACATTTACTGTTTGGATGGTAATTCTTCTTGTTATTAAATATTTTAAATATGTGATTAAAAAGGAGGAATCATAATGACAAAATTTATATATATGAAAACCTTAGCATTATTTATGATAATATTAGGTTTTAGTTATTGCATGACTTCTTTTTATAATTTTTATTCTTATATTTTTGGTATTAATCAAATTGCTAATGGAAATATTATTATTATGTCTTTAGGATTATTATTTCCATTATATACTTTCATATTTGGAGTATTCTTTTACTTTTATACAGATAAGGATTTTGCTAGTATTAATCCTTTTATATTATCAACAGGAATATCTTTATTAATTGTAGGAGTATCACGTATATTTATTAATTATGGTATTATGGAATTTCTTCATTTTACATTTTCTTATGTTTTAATAGTTCTTTCCTTATTGCTAATATATGGATGTATTAGATTTAAATATTAATATATTGCATTTAAAAGTATATTTGATTATGATAAATGACTAATAAATTATCAATAAATGATTGTTTATTAGTTTTTTATTATTATGCTATTTTTCTTGTTAAAAATAGTTTTTAATGTTAAAATATGTACGTGATGTGAAATGGATTTAGAAATTAAAAATTTAAATGTTAGTGTCAAAGATAAAAAAATATTAAATAATTTTAATATTTTAATAAAAAAAGGTGAAATTCATGCAATTATGGGACCAAATGGTACTGGTAAAAGTACTTTATCAAAAGTAATATTAGGAGATCAAAATTATCATATTGATTCTGGTGATATTTTAGTTGATGGTAATAGTATTTTATCACTTGAAACCTATGAAAGAGCTAGAATGGGTATTTTTTTATGTTATCAAAGTCCAATTAGTATTGACGGTATTACCAATAGTGAATTTATAAGAACTGCTATTAATGAAAATCGTGATAAGCCAGTTGGATTATATGAATTTATCAAAGATATGGAAAAAAATATTCATGATTTATCTATGAATAATGATATGATGCATCGAAATTTAAATAGTGGTTTTTCAGGTGGAGAAAGAAAGAAAAATGAAGTATTGCAAATTAAAATGTTAAAGCCTAAATTAATTATTTTTGATGAACTAGATTCCGGTCTTGACGTTGATAGTTTAAAAATAGTTTGCGATAACATAAATGAGTATTTAAAAGATAATCCTGATACATCTGTTTTATTGATTACCCATTATACAAGAATCTTAAGTTATATTAAACCACAATATGTTCATATGATGAAAGAAGGAACTATTTCATTAAATGGTGATTATGCTCTTGCTGAAAAAATAGAAAAATATGGTTATGACAAGGCAAATTTATTAGGTGTAGACAATGATTACGAATAAAATAGATATAGGTAATAAAAAAGTTCTTCTTGATGGTAATACATATTATTTAAATATTAATAGAGAGACAAATATAGAAATTGTTGCTAATAATATTAATAAATTAATTATTATTGGAACTAGTAATTATCATTTAAAAATTATAATGGAAGAGAATAGCCAGTTAACTGTTAATAGTATTAATAAAGATAATTCATCTAGTATTAATATTAATCTAAAAAAGGGAAGTAGTATTACCTATAATCATAGTACTTTAACAGATATAGATAGTGTTAATGAATTTATTATTAATCACTTGGATAGTGATAGTACTAGTATTATAAATAATAATGGTATTAATAGAAAAGAAAATAAATTATTTTTTAATATAGATGGAATTATTCCTAAAAATCTATTAAATATTAATTGTAATCAGAGTAGTAAAATATTAAATTATAGTAATGGTAATTCTAAAATAATTCCCAATTTAATTATTGATAGTAATGATATTGTTGCTAATCATGCAGCGTATATAGGTGAAATAAATGAAGAAGAATTATTTTATTTAGAAAGTCGTGGAATAGAAAAAGATAATATTAAGATGTTAATGTATAAAGGAACAATGTTAGGAAAAATGGAACTAACCTCTGAAAAAGAAGAATTTAACCAAATATTAAATGAATGGTGGTGATAAAATGAATAGAGAAGATTTTCCAATGTTAAAGAATAATCTTATATATTTTGATAATGGTGCAACAACCTTTAAACCAAGCATGGTTATTGATGAAATAACTAACTATTATGAGAATTTTTGTGCCAATTCACATCGTGGGGATTATGATTTATCAAGAAAAGTTGATGATTTATTTGAAAAAACAAGGGAAGATGTTAAAGATTTTATTAATGCTCAGGATCGACGTGAAATAATATTTACTAAAGGAACAACAGAGAGTATGAATATGATTGTATTTGGTTTTATGAAAAACTATTTACAAAAAGATGATGAAGTTTTAATTACTAAAACAGAACATGCTAGTAATGTTCTTCCTTGGTTTACATTAGAAAAAGAGTTAGGGATTAAAGTAAAATATATTCCGTTAGATGAAAGTGCGGTTACTATTGATAATGTAAAAAAAAGTATTAGTTCTAAAACTAAAGTAATATCACTTGCCTGGATTACGAATACAATTGGCGATAGACGTCCTATAAAAGAGATTACTAAACTTGCACATGATAATGGCATTTTAATGGTTGTTGATGGAGCTCAAAGTGTTCCACACATGAAAACAGATGTTATAGATACTGATATTGATTTTCTTGCTTTTTCGGCACATAAAATGTTAGGACCAACTGGAGTTGGTATTTTATATGGTAAATATGAATATTTAAATCAAATGCTACCAATTAATTATGGTGGTGGGATGAATAGTTTCTTTGAAAGTGATAAATCCCTTGAATATAAAGAATTACCTTTAAGATTAGAGGCTGGAACTATGAATATATCAGGAATTATCGCTTTTCGCAAGGCTTTAGAATATCTAAATAAAATAGGTATGGACAAAATTAATCAATACGAGCATGATTTAAAAAAATATTTAGTTAATAAATTATCAGAAATTGATAATGTAATTATTTATAATACTAATACGGAAAGTGGTATTGTTTTATTTAATATTGATGGTATATTCTCAGAAGATACTAGTGAATTTCTAAATCATTATCATATATGTGTAAGAGCTGGAAATCATTGTGCTAAAATGGTGAAAGATGAAATAGAAGTAAAAAACACATGTCGTATTAGTTTATATTTATATAATACAAAAGATGAGATAGATAAATTTATTGAAGTTATGAAAGGGAATAAAGAGATATTTAAGGTTATAATATAATGGATAGTAATTTAAAAAGAGAAATAATAATTGATAATTATCAAAATCCTGTTAATCGTGAAAAAAAAGATGGTAAAGAATACGTTGTTGCTAGAACAATTAGTGATTCATGTATTGATAATATAACATTATATGTTAAGTTTAAAGACGATATAATTGAAGATATTTATTTTGATGGTGAAGCCTGTGCTATTACAACAAGTGCTACGAGTATCATGATAAAAAAATTAATAGGAAAAACTATTAATGAAGCTGAAGAATTAATGTCTAATTATTATAATATGATTGAAGAAAAAGAATATAATGAAGATTTGTTAGGCGAACTTAATGCCTATAGTGATATATCTAAGCAACCAAATAGAATTAAATGCGCGATATTTCCTTTTGAAACATTTAAAAAAGCAATTGAAGAATACAAGAAATAGTCTTGTATTTTTTTATTTGACAATTTATTAATAATAATATAGAATTACTAATGAAGGGAAGTATTGCTATGTTAAATTATTTAAAACGTACAATCATGTATATCTTAACATAGTCATACCTGATAATAAATAAAAAAATCTATTAGCAGGTATGACAGTTTTTGTCGTGCCTGCATCCGCCAAATGGATGTAAGTGCGTCTATTTGGTTTTTTATTTATAAAGGAGTGTAATAGATTATGATAGAAATAAGTTTAAATAATATAAAAAAAACATTTGGCTTTAAAAATGTTTTAGAAAATTTTAATATTGAAATAAAAACAGGGGATAGAGTATCATTAATTGGAGATAATGGTTCTGGTAAAACAACAATTATTAATATTATTAGTGGAAGAGAAAATGTTGATAGTGGTTTGGTCGCTATCAGAAATGGTGCTACAATTGGATATTTAAATCAGCAGCCTGAAACTATATATCATGATAAAAAAGTTCTTGATATTTTGTATGAAGGTGTTAATGATTTATTAGAAATAGAAAAAACATTAAAAAAGTATGAAAAGAAAATGATTGATAATCCTAATGATATGGATATTATCAATAAATATTTAAGAGTACAAGAACAATTTATGAATAGTGGTGGTTATGAAATAAATACTTTAATTGAAAAAGTATCTCATGGACTACATATAGATTATTTATTGGATAAAAAGTTTTCCACATTATCAGGTGGAGAACAAAAAAGAGTTGTTTTGGCCAATATCTTTATTAAAAAACCATCAATTTTATTATTAGATGAACCTACTAATCACTTGGATATCATGACGATGGAATGGTTAGAAGAGTTTTTAAATAAATATGATGGGACCATCTTAGTAGTATCGCATGATCGTTATTTTTTAGATAAAGTGACGAATAAAACAATTTTATTAGAAAATGGTAAAGCTATTATCTTTCATGGTAATTTTTCTAAATATCAAGAGGAAAACGAAGAAAGGATTGAAAGGGAATTTAAAGAATACAAGGATCAACAAAAATTAATTGTAGCTATGAAAAAGAAAATAAAACAATTGGAAGAATTTGGAAAACTTGCATATCCTCAGGGAGAATCATTTTTTAAGCGAGCAGAGAATATCCGTAAAAGATTAGAAAGAATTGACATTAAAGATAAACCAGTTGTTAAAGAAGATTTACCACTTAATTTTAAATTTAATCAAAGATCAGGAAAAGATGCTTTAGTTATTCATAATTATGATTTATGTATTGATAATAATATTTTGATAAAAAAAATAAATCTTAGAATCTGCTATGGCGAAAAAGTTTGTATTATTGGTCATAATGGATGTGGTAAAACAACATTATTAAAGAAAATTATGAATGATTCTACTAATATTAAATTAGGCAGTAATGTAAAAATAGGTTATATTCCCCAACAGATTAATTTTCTTGATGATGAAACAGTTTTAGATTATGCTAGGAAATTTTTTCATGGTTATGAAGAACATTTGCGTAGTGCACTATGTAAATTTCATTTCTATGGTGAAGATGTTTTTAAAAAAGTTACTAAATTATCCGGTGGTGAAAAAGTTCGCTTGAAATTATTTTCTTTAATGCAAGATAATTGTAATTTTATTATTTTAGATGAACCTACTAATCATTTGGATATAAGTACAAAAGAAGTTTTGGAAGAATCATTAAAAGAATTTTTGGGAACATTACTTTTTGTGTCGCATGATCGTTATTTTATTAACAAATTGGCTAATAAGATATTATATATTGATAATTATATGATTAAGGAATATTCCGGTAATTATAATTATTTTATTGAACATAGATAGTATTATTTTCTATTAATCACATATATTTTATTGGTGATGATATGAAAAAAATAAATCGGGAGTTAATTATTGGTATTAGTGTACCACTTATAGTTGGATTAATTTCAGGTTTACTATCTATGTGGGGAATAAGAGATTTTAATTTACTTAAAAAGCCATTTCTTTCGCCACCAGGATTTTTATTTCCAATTGTCTGGACAATGCTTTATGTTTTAATGGGATATGGAAGTTATCTGATGTATGAAAGTAATGATTATCATAGTGATTGTTGTCTTAAAATATATGCAATTAATTTATTTGTAAACTTTTTATGGAGTCCTTTGTTTTTTGGCCTAGGGTTACGTTTATTTAGCTTTATTTGGATTATTTTATTAGATGTAGTTGTTCTTTATATGATTATATGCTTTTATAAGGTTAATAAAAAAGCTGCATATTTACAAATACCGTATTTAGTATGGTGTTTGTTTGCAACTTATTTAAATCTTTCGTTCTATTTATTAAATCGCTAATTATTAGCGTTTTTTTTCTTTTCTTTCTCTTCTTTTTCAAGTTCAGTAAAAGCAATTTTACCTATTTTTGTTTTAGGAATACTTTCTCTAAATTCATATTCATATGGAAGAGAATACTTGGCGATATTTTTTTCACAATGTGCTTTAATACTATTTAAAGTTTCATTATTTGGTTTATAACCATCGTTTAAAACAATAAATGCTTTGGCAACTTGAACTTTATATGGATGATCTATACCAATAACTGTAGAAAAATTAACTGCTGGATGTTTGTCAATAATACTTTCTATATAACTTGGATAAATATTATAACCACTTGATATAATTAGTCTTTTTAATCTCTGTTCAAAAAATAACATACCCTCACTATCTTTGTAACCAATATCACCTGTATGTAACCAAACTTTTCCGTCAGCATGTTTTCTTAATGTTTGCATAGTTTCTTTAGTTTCATTAACATATCCTAGCATTACTGTTGGACCAGAGAAACATATTTCACCTTCAACATTAGGACCAACTTCGTCATGAGTTCCAATTTTGACAATTTTAGCTTCCATATCAGGAAAAGGTATACCAATACAACGTTCACGCATTTCTGTTGGAAGTGAAAGACAGGTTGCAGCGGTACTCTCAGTTAGACCATATCCTACACGAACTTTAGCATCTGATCCATTTTTCTTAAGAAAGGCATCAATTCTTCTTTTTAAATCAGGACTTAGTGAATCACCACCAGAAATAATATTAGTAATACATGATAATTCTCCTTCTTTGAATTTACTACCTAATAATCCTTCAAAAAGTGTAGGTACACCAACTAGGAAATTAGGATGATATTTTTTAATTAAGTTTTTAAAATCTTTATGACTAAAAGCTGGTATTAAAATGCATTTCATTCCAACACAAAGTGTTGTATGAAGGCATACGCCAAGACCAAATCCATGGAAGATTGGCATAATACACAAAATAACTTCTTTAGGTTTAGGCATAACAATTTCTTTTGCTTGCATAGCAAGAGCATTAAAATTTAAATTAGATAGTAAAATACCTTTTGGTTTACCAGATGTTCCACCACTATATAAAATAACAGCAGGATCAGTATCTTTTCTTTTTACAATATATTCATCATGATAATCATTAGCTTTTAATAAAAATTCTGGCCAAGTAATAATCATATCACTTTCTGGTAAATGCATCTTTCGACCCTTAGCAAGCCAATATAAGAATTTTTTATCAAATTTCATATTTTCGGAGGCATTAGTAACAATAATATCTGTTAACTTTGTTTCTTTCAATATATTGACTATTTTTTCTACAGATATATCTATAGTTAATATTTTAGTACTATTTGATATTTTTAGATATTCAAGTATTTCTCCTTCACTAGATAATGGGTGAATAATATTAGCAATACAACCAATCATATTAATAGCATAAAACATAATAATTGCTTCAGGCATATTTGGGGTACAAATAGTAATTACTTCATCAGGAGAAGTTCCAAGACCTTTAAGGGCTTTTGCACAAAGGGCAATTTGCTGAACAAATTTTTGATAAGTTACCTCACGGCCAAAGTATTCATAAGCAATATAATTGGGATGATCAACGGTTGTTTTTAGAAAATGCTCATAAATCATTTCTTTTGGATAATCTAAATGTGAATATAGTTCAGGATAATATTTTTCAATTAAATTAATATTCGAAATCTTTTTTTTCTTCGATTCTTTCACTTGCATCACGCTCCAAAGTTTTTGGGTTTTTCATAATATAGTCAAGTAGGTTAACAGCTTTTGAAAAATATACGCCATCTGCAATACGTTCATCAAGATTAATACCGAATTCTACAATATCACGTATTTCAACTTTACCATTTGGCATAACTACTTGTTCTTTATGAATATCACCAATTGTTAAAATAATACTATTAGTTCCAAAGTTTGTAATATTATGATGAATAGCTCCACACTTAATACTTCCTAAATTAGAAAGGATAACTGTACTGTTATATAGTAAATCATCATTTAAACTTCTAGGAAGCAAATCATGGCGATCCATCCATTTACATATTGGTGCTACAAAAAATTTTAACATCCATCCAGGTAATTTATCTAAAGCATCCAAGGAATCATCGGATGAATTTTGTAATTTCTTTTTACGAAAACTATCAACTTTATCTTTAATTTTATCTCCTAAAGTAAAAATATTATCTTTAGGATCAACTTTAATTAATGACATAACTTCTTTTGCATCATCTGAATAATCAACTTTAGCAGTAAAAGTAAGAATAACATCATTTCTTTCATAGCAGTTGTGATTAATAATATATCTATTTAATTTAGGTTTATTGTAAACAACTTTAGCAATAGCGATTGAAAAGGCATGAAAAAATGTAAGTTCTTTATTATCTTTTTTCTTTTCCTTCATATATTTAACAAGATCAGTAACATCAAACTTTCTATTGATATATACATAAGCCTCTTGACGATCTTTAAGATAGGTCATAAGTCTTAACATTGCAGGCATTTTAATCCAACGAGCATCACGCCTATCTCTAAAGCTTTTCTTTTTATTCATAAAATCCTCCAAATATATCTTAATTATATAGAAAAATAACTGCTTTGTAAAGTTTTTGACATATATAAAAAAAATAACACTCATCGTGTTATTTAGTATTATTTTTTTGCTTGATAATTATTCATACTATTCATCATTCTTTGTTGTTTTCTTATTTGTAAATTAGACAATTTAACTAATTTTTCTATTATTTCATGTAAACGACCAGAAGATAATATTTTATTAGCAATTATCTCTTGATCAAGTTGATTTGTTATCATAACAACTTCACTACTATAATTAGGTATATTACGCTCATTTTTTGTAATAATCATTGCATCTTTTACTATTCCCATAATCCACTCCTAATTAAATTATAATTTCATATTTAATAAATGTCAATAGCAATGTATATTAGATGTAAAACAAATGTAAAACAAAACTTTTTACCTTATTTTAATCAATAGAGACTATAATCTTTTTTCATTATTACTTATGTGATAAAATATTCTTGGTAGGTGAATTATGCAAAGAATTATTTTTCATGTTGATGTTAATAATGCTTTTTTATCATGGACTGCAGTTTATTTACTTAATAATGGATATGAACGTGATATCAGAGAAATTCCTTGTGTTATTGGTGGAAATGAAAAAGAACGCCATGGTATAGTTCTTGCTAAAAGCCCTATTGCTAAAAAATATGGTGTAGTTACAGCAGAAACACTTTATAGTGCAAGAAAAAAATGCCCTAATTTAGAAGTTTTTTCACCTCAATATGATTTCTATGTAGAAATGTCAAATAAATTTTATAATTATTTAAAGCAATATACTCCAATAATTGAAAGAGCTTCTATTGATGAATGTTTTATGGATTTAACTAATACAAAATATTTATATGATGATATATTAAAGTTAGCTTATAAAATAAAAAACGATATAAAAGAACAATTTGGTTTTACTGTTAATGTTGGAGTTGCTAATAATAAATTATGTGCTAAAATGGCTAGTGATTTTTTAAAACCTGATAAAGTACATACACTTTTTATGGAAGAAGTAAAAAATAAAATGTGGCCACTTCCTATTAATGATTTATTATTTGTGGGTAAATCTTCCTCTAAAATTCTTATTGATATTGGTATTAAAACTATTGGTGATTTAGCAAAAGTAGATGCTAATAAATTAAAAAAACATTTTAAAAACAGAGTTGATGATTTAATTAAATCAGCTAATGGTATTGATGATTCAATAGTAAATCCCAATAGTTATGCTAATAAGTGTATTAGTATTTCTAGAACTTTGAAAGAAGATACTAGCGATGAGAAAATATTAAAAAAAATACTTCTTGATATGGCCAATAGTGTAGGTTTACGCGCAAGAAAGAAAGGCTTGTTTGCTAACACTATTGCAATTACTTTTAAAACAAGTTCTTTTAAGAATTATTCACATCAAGAAAAATTAGTTAATTCAACCAATAATACTATGGAAATATATCATAAAATATTAAATCTTTATGATGAAATTGATAAAGAAGAAAAAATAAGAAATATTGGTATTCGATTAGGGGATTTAATAGATCATAAAAAAGAACAAGTTAGTCTATTTACTGATAAAAAAGATGATAATGATCAATTACAAAAATTAATGGATGATATTAACAGTAAATATAATAGTTCAGTTGTTATGCCTGCAATTTTCTTTGAAGAAAAGAAATAGTAATTGTCAATTATTTATAATGATGATAAAATTATCATAGATAGAGGGAAAATATGAAAAAGAAAAGTGCATTAATAACATTATTTTTAGCATTAATTGTTGTTATGTTAACATTAGGGTTAACATATGCATTTTTTAATTATACAAGAACAGGTAGTGAAAATACTTTAACAGTAGGAAGAATAAATTTTGTATCACAACAAACTCAAACTTTTAATTTATCAAATATGTTTCCAATTGATCCAACTGTATCTGGAATAATGGATGATGCCACAAAAGTAGGTACTCTTGAAATTGAAATAGAGGGAGATACTGATTATAGAGATGGTGTAGAATATTTAATATCTGTAAGTAACGCTAATATTCATACATCAGAAGGTAAAACAATTCCTGTAAGTATATCTATTGATGTTGATGATTTAGGAACAGAAAGTAATACATATTTTACAACAAGAGAATCTAAAAATGCTAATATTTATAAAAGATTAAGTGGTAATTCTATTGTTGATGATCAACAATTGTTAGTAGGTTATATTAAACCTAATACACAAAGTGGAACAGCCGAAGGTGTAGATGGTAGTATAACAATAAAAGCTTATTTTGATCAAAATAGAATTGCTATATCAGATACCTACGATGGAACAGAATCAGAATTTATGGGCACAACAAATGATTGGGTAGATGATAGAGTAGTAATAACCACTGATGAATGGAATCAATTAACAACTAATGGCATATCATTTCAAATTAGAGTAGAAGCTAATGAAGGAATATGGGTTAATGAACCAATATATAACACCTTAAGAAGTAATGCTGTAATGGATAATATTAATAGTACATATGTAAATAATGCAACACCAGGAATAGATTTTAGTAAAATATCAAGTGATACAAATGGCAAAGGATTATATATAAGAAGTGGAACAGAAAATGATGCTTATCCAATTGTTTATTACCGAGGAGATGTAACTAATAATAATGTATTCTTTGCAGGGAAATGTTGGCAGATAGTAAGAACAACAGAAACTGGCGGAACAAAATTAATATATAATGGCGAAAATACAGGAACCACTGATGTACCTGCTTGTGAAAATACAACAGGAACGGATAGGCAAATAACATTAAATGTATCAGGAACAGATACAAATACATTCCAATTTTCAGGAAATAATTCATATAATTCTCCAGCATATAACGGATATACATATAATACACCAGTATATAGTGCAACAAATGGAAACTATGCGAGTGGATCAAAATTTGGAAATAGTGTAACATATGACGGAACAAATTATACAATAACCGATGTAAGTGATACGTTAGATGCAGATCATCATTATACATGTGGAACAGCAAGTGTCACAACATGTTCAAGTATAAGATATTATTTTGCATATTTCACAGTAAGTGGAAATAATTATTATATGTATTTCACATTAACAAATGGAAAGACAATCGAAAATGTAGTAAGTGAAAGTCTTGAAAATGGAGCTGTTGAATCAAATGCCAAAGATAAAATAGAAACATGGTATGCAGAAAATATAAGTAATACGGAA
>JAEEGL010915976.1_pt1 | contig 20492 bp, 20 predicted proteins | sample 9134231 | NCBI WGS metagenome assembly JAEEGL01 (sample SAMN16246548, study PRJNA631951) | gut metagenome | biome: gut microbiome; feature: rumen; material: fiber-attached | host: Bos | place: Iran: Karaj | collected 2018-10
CAGATTTCAAAGACGATCCTTCACACTGTAATGACCAAAAACTTTGATGCAGAGCGTTTAGTCGGAACCGGCGGAATGCCCAGTTCCCACTCTGCTACAGTATGCGGTCTTGCTACTGCCGTATGTTATCAGTATGGGGCAGGCGGCGTGGAATTCGCCCTCGCTGCTGCCTTTGCCATGATCGTAATGTACGATGCCTTAGGTATAAGGCGTCAGGCCGGTAAACAGGCCAGTGTGCTGAACGAAATGATCGACACCATCAGCAAAATGGGAATCGATACTGATATATCTGCGGAAGATAAGCTTAAGGAATTCGTCGGTCATTCTCCCCTTCAGGTAGCCGTAGGCGCAATAGTCGGCGTACTCATTGCCCTTTTAGTCTGCCATCTCCTTCCCGCAATGCCTGTGTGATCAGCGGTCAGCCAAGATACTCTGCTATGGCATCATGCCAGTCTTTAAATCTTATATCCGTATTAAGTTTGAACATATAGTTTTCAAGTGCAGAATATGACGGTCTGTCTGCGGATTCAGGGAATCTTCTCTTGTATTCCTCAGAGCTGATCCGTTCCACAACCGTATTCTTTCCTGCCAGACGGAATATCTCTTCCGTGAATTCAGCCCAGCTGCAGATTCCTTCGCAGGTCCCGTGATATATACCGTATTCGTCAGTAGGAAGGAGCTGATGAATGGCTCTTGCAAGCTCGGCAGCAGATGTGGGATTTCCCAGCTGATCGTCCACCACGCCTATCTTGTCATTTTTCTCGGAAAGCGCCAGCATTGTCTTTACGAAATTCTTGCCGTCGCCATAAAGCCAGGCAGTCCTGATCATAAAGAACCTGTCCGAAAAGCAGCTTACAAACTTCTCACCCTCAAGCTTCGTCCTGCCGTATGCACTCTTAGGCGCCGTTGCATCAAACTCCCTGTAGGGTCTGTCACCGTTCCCCGGGAAAACATAGTCGGTAGAAATATGCACAAGCTTTGCTCCGGCATCAGAAGCCGCAACAGCCAGATTGCGGGGACCGATGGCATTTATCTTCATTGCCAGATCCTCATTTTTTTCGCAGCCGTCCACATTTGTGTAGGCAGCACAGTTAACTATGGCATAAGGCTTTATACCTCTGACATACTCAAGCACTGCTGAGGATGATGTGATATCCAGCTCTTCGACATCAGTGCCTATGTATTCATAATCAGAGTCAACAGCCAGTTCCTTCTGAAGTGCACGTCCCAGCTGTCCGTTGCAGCCTGTAACAACAATCTTCTTCCCCATTACATTTCACCTCTTATCAGAAATAATATCCGAAAGCTTTCTCACTCTCCGCCCAGTGCAAGCCTGTTGAAAGCAGAGAACACAGCCCTTACGGATGCCCTGGTAATATTTGAACTTACGCCCACACCATAGGTTGCCTTACCTGTATCGGAATCCAGCAGGTGGATATATGCTGCAGCCTGAGAATTAGATCCGCTCTGAAGCGCATGTTCCTCGTAATCCAGTATCTTTATACGTTTCTCAAATGTCATCGTAAGTCCTCTCTGGACAGCATCCAGAGGACCGTTTCCGACAGCCTCAAACTGCTTTTCCGTTCCATGGTCAGTATATGTAAGCACTACCCTTGTATCAAACTCGCTCTCTGTCTCATCTGAAAGATCCTCCACCTTTAGTTTCCTGAAATGGATAGGCTCCTTGCGGTTAAGATACTCTTCCCTGAACTCATCCATGATGGTATCCGGTGAAACCTCACCCTGTTTCTCGGAAAGTGCCTGTATAACATCAGCGAACTCACGCTGCATTCCCTTAGGCAGCTTGAATCCGAAATAAGTATCCATGACAAATGCCACGCCACCCTTGCCTGACTGGGAATTGATCCGGACAATAGGCTCGTATTCCCTTCCGATATCCGAAGGGTCAATGGGCAGGTAAGGAACAGCCCAGATCTTGCTGTCACGCTCCTTCATAGCCGCAACACCCTTGTTTATCGCATCCTGATGTGAACCGGAGAATGCTGTAAACACAAGCTTGCCGGCATAAGGATGACGGGGATGGATATCCATCTTGCAGGTTCTCTCGAAAAGCTCTGCAGCCTCTTTTATATTGTCCAGTGCAAGCTCGGGATCGATTCCCTGTGAGAACATGTTATATGCAAGAGTAACTATATCAACATTTCCTGTTCTTTCACCGTTGCCGAAGAGAGTGCCTTCTATCCTGTCCGCCCCCGCAAGCAGAGCAAGCTCAGCAGTGGCAACGCCGGTTCCCCTGTCATTGTGGGGATGAACCGAGAGCACGATGCTGTCCCGCCTGTTCATATTTGTTGACATGAATTCTATCCTGTCTGCAAATACATTGGGCGTTGTCATCTCAACAGTGGAAGGAAGATTGATTATCATCTTGTGATCAGGTGTAGGACCCCACTCGTCGATCACCGCATTGCACACTTCCAGAGCATAGTCTAATTCAGTACCGGTAAAACTTTCAGGTGAATACTCAAGTATAGTCTCACCGTCGTACTCATTCAAATGGCGCTTAACCATCTGTACACCGCTTACGGCAATATCGATAACCTTCTGCCTGTCAGCATGGAAAACCACATCCCTCTGAAGGGTTGATGTGGAATTATAAATATGCATTATGAAAGACTTCGTCCCCTGGACAGTCTCAAAATTCCTTATGATCTGCTCTTCCCTGCACTGTGCAAGAACCTGGAGCTTCACGTCATCCGGCAGCATCTTTCTCTCTATTACCTGCCTGATAAAATCATACTCTATCTGACTGGCCGCCGGGAATCCTACCTCGATTTCCTTAAAGCCGAGCTTGATCAGGTAGTTAAAGAATTCTATTTTCTCTGAAACAACCATGGGATCGATCAGTGCCTGGTTTCCGTCCCGCAGATCCACGCTGCACCAAACAGGAGCCTTCATGATCTGCTTGTCAGGCCATGTACGCTGCTTGAAATCCTCTACCGGCACTCTCTGATACTTCTTGTAGTTTAACATCTCGTCCTCCATCTTACAGATTTTAAAAATCTGTTTTTTATAATGCGATAATAAAAACAGCCTACTTTTTACCAAAAGCAGGCTGCGAGTAGCGGAATATTATCTTTTATCCTTCGCCAAGTCCGTTCTGAATAGCATTTACAAGGTACTCCAATGCTTCTTCTTCATCTTCGCCGTCACAGACCAGCTCTATCTCGTCGCCACACTTAACACACGCACCCAGAACGCTTAGGACACTCTTCGCATTTGCAATATTATCCCCAAACTTGAAAGTGGTTTGTGCTTTAAACTTCATCGACTCTTTGCACAGCACCCCCGCGGGTCTCAGATGCAGTCCCGTCGAATTGATCACCCTGACTTTTTGGCTGACCATACGCATTTCCCCCTATGAATTTACATAACCCTATAAACGCTATACCTTCTCAAATACTGTGTTCTATTCTACCACATTACGTTTTTTCCCGCAATCCGTTGAGACCCAATCTTGCTTCGGAATCAACCCAATTCTTTCTCTATCAGAGCTGCCAGTTCCGATGCATCTTTGTCTATAACAGCCTTATCGCGTCCCTCGATCATAACCCTCACCAAAGGCTCTGTTCCTGAAGGCCTGATAAGTACCCTGCCCTCGCCTGCGTACTTATCTTCAAGTGCCTTGATAGCTCCGGCAACGACCTCCGACTGTATAAAATCATGCTTCTTTGCATTTGAAACCTTGGCATTCACAAGAGCCTGGGGCAGCACCTCCATTACCTTTGCAAGCTCCGAAAGCTTTTTGCTGCTTCTCTTCATCACTTCAAGCAGGTGCAGTGCCGACAGAAGCCCATCACCCGTAGTATTCTCTTCCAGGAAAATTATGTGTCCCGACTGCTCTCCGCCGAGATTTGATCCGGTTTCCTTCATCCTCTCCAGCACGTATCTGTCGCCGACTTTGGTCTGCTCCAGGTTGATACCATTTTTGTCAGCCATGATGGTCAGCCCCAGATTGCTCATCACAGTAACCACAAGACGGTCTCCCGAAAGCTTTCCCCTTTCTTTCATATCCAGTCCGACTATCGCCATTATCCGGTCGCCGTCTATCACCTGTCCGTTTTCGTCTACAGCTAAAAATCTGTCGGCATCACCGTCAAAAGCCACACCGGCGTCAGCCTTTTCTTCCACAACTCTCCTGCACAGCTCGCCAAGATGAGTTGAGCCGCAGTCCTTATTAATATTTGTGCCGTCAGGTCTGTCATGTATAGCAATGACCTCAGCCCCCAGTCTCTTTAGAGCCTGTACTGAAGTCCTGAATGATGCACCCTCCGCACAGTCGGCCACGATCTTCATCCCGGTAAGATCCACATCCACAGCATTGACAGAGTGGTTAATATACTCATCTGCAGCATCAAAACGGTAGTCTATCCTTCCTACCTCTAAACCGGTCTTCGCAGCCGACGCATCAAGTCCATTCTTAATGATATTCTCTATCTCATCCTCTGTTGCGTCGGGAAGCTTGAAACCGTGTGCATCAAAGAATTTTATGCCGTTGAATTCAACAGGATTATGGGAGGCAGATATGACAACTCCCGCATCCGCACGATACCTTCTGGTAAGGTAAGCTACCGCCGGCGTAGGAGCCACACCTACATAAATAACGTCAGCACCGATGGAAGTGATTCCCGCAATAAGCGCATTTGCAAGCATCCCCCCTGATATCCTTGTATCGCAGCCGACTAATATAACAGGCTTATGGCTGGCATTTTTTGCCAGAACACAGGCCCCCGCCTGTCCCAGCTGCATAGCAAGCGTTACTGTAAGTTCTTTACCTGCTACACCTCTCACTCCGTCCGTTCCGAATAATCTTGCCATTTTTATCCTTTTCCTCCTACAATTCCTTTTCCGTCAGCCTGACATCCACGTAGGTCACAGCCTTTGCACTCAGCCCCTCAGGAAGAGCGAAATCCACTTTAATACGGTATATCCCTTCGTCCGGATCTGTATTCGCAGCCTGGAAATATCCGTCTATATCTACCTCACCTTTTATGTCGGCAGGATATACACCGTCGTAGTAATGCTCTACCGCTGCGGTTGTAAGACTTACATGACTATCCCCTTCATCATCGTCACCGGCACCGGTCATTATCTCCGCTTCATATCCCTCAGGAACATCTAAAAGGGTGATATTATCAACAGGTACATCAAAGGTCTTATCTACAAGAGGCACAATAGAAATGTAAACATTCACTATGCCGTTGAAATCACCTCCATCAGGCGATACCAGCTGCACACCGGCAGGAAGGTAATCATTGAGGTCTATCTGCGTAGTAAATGCTTCGCTCTTTCCGTTAACGTTTAACACCTCAGAAGGAATAACCAGATTGTTCACTGTTTCCATAGCAGAAGAACGGCCTGCCAGCACTACCGCTGTCCTGTCAGCCTGAGGATCTCCGTCAACAGCAAATCCATCAGCCGGGGTGCCTGACATACTGTAAATTATATCCACAGCCTTCTGCTCAAGTATGAAAATATTAACATTTATCGAAGATATATTGGTCGTCAGATTCTCGTGTACGACTTCATTTCCTTTTTTATCAAAAAGAATTATATCTGCTGTTGAGGAAATATCAGAGCTTCTCCCTGAGACACTGACACTGCATTTTGCCGATGCAATGGTATCCACCACTGACTCAGGCCCGGAGATCCTGACGGTATTCTGATTGGTCGTCACATCCCCGACAATATACCCTTCCTCCGGAGTTCCGGTCACCTCAACCTCTATAGGCAGATGCTTTTCTTTTTTATTCTCTATAGCCAGCTGTACCACGCTGTGATCGCCTACGATGGATTCCAGCTGGTTATCGTTCTTATTAGTGGAAAAATTGATGGTAAGGGTATTCACATCCGTCATCTGCGTCATATCGGCAGTAGCCCGGATATTCTCCTTGTTGAGGCTGTCTATCACAGAGCGTTTTCCCTCTATGGTAACATCCACCACATCAGTCTCATCCAGTATCTCATAGACCTTATTCTGGTCTGTAAGTGCCTCAGGATGGAGAATTTCTACCTGTATCCCACTGTAGCTGTTCATTATCACGGGGTCATCATAATTGATCACAATCAGCCAGAGCGCAACAGCAACCACCACCGAAAGCAGCTTAAGTCCGAGGTTATTCGTTATTTTCTTTAGAAACTTTTTTATCACCCCGTCCTCCTCTCTGATGCAGTCTGCGGCCTCTTCTGTTTTCCTCACCGTCAGCCTCCCTTAAGAGTTCAAGCTTCTCTCTGAGACCTTCCTGATTGAGACCGTTATACAGCTCACCGCCACAGGCAACGCTGACCTTTCCACTTTCCTCGGAGACTATTACGACCAGCGCATCGGTAACTTCTGAGATACCTACTCCTGCACGGTGTCTGGTTCCCAATGCCTTGCTGAGATTTGGATTCTCCGACAGCGGAAGGTAGCAGGTTGCAGACATTACCCTGTCGCCCCTGAAAATAACCGCACCGTCATGCAGCGGCGTATTATGTTCAAAAATATTTATGAGCAGCTGGCTGGAAACCGAAGCATCGATATTTATTCCGGTTTTCTCATATTCGGAAAGAGTCTGCTGCCTCTCAAATACCATAAGCGCACCCGTCTTAACACGTCCCATGGAAAATGACGCCTTTACTATCTCGTCTATAGTATGGACGGAGTATGCATTTGAATATTTATCACTGTCAAGCAGGGACATATTTGAAAAAATCTTATTGCTTCCAAGCTGTTCAAGAGCACGGCGCAGTTCAGGCTGCAATATCACAACCATTGCCACGGCAGCCACATAAAGGCTTCGTTCCGCAATGAAAAGGATCGTTGACATATTGAACATTGCCGCCACAAGGAAGAAAGCCAGTATAACAAGAAGTCCCTTCAGGAGGGACCAGGCCTTGGTTTTTCTCATCCAGGCCATAATGTAATACACCACTACAGATAATATCACGATCTCAATCACATCGGATATACGTATAGTGGGTACCCGGAAACTCGATATATACTTTTCAATAAATGAAGTAAGCTGTGTGAGCATCCTTTACTGATTATTCCTTCTTCGCTCCCGGTTCGCCCTGGCCTTTGCTGCAGTATCTCTTTCCAACGACGAAGCCTGTGCATCCCGCTCGGTAAGAGCCCTGTGCATACGATACTCCGGGGCATCCTTTTTCTCCCTTACAGGCTCATCTTTTCCGCTTCTCCGTCTTTCCGTATCCCTGTCCTTCTCTCTTCTGCCTTCCCGGCTCTTTTTTGCCGGATCTGCACTGCCATTGATCTTCTTTACCTTGCGGTCATTGACCTTTACAGTATTCTTAGGAATAGCCTTTACATAATAGTAATACTCATCATCCTCAAACTGTACCCTCTCCGTACGGCTGTAATCCACATTGAATACGAAGAATTTAATAACAAAGGCAACACCGACCGCAACCATGGAACCAAGGATCAGCCCGCCTATAGACACTGACAGCTTAAAATATAAGGCCCCCACCACCATAACAAGTATATCCAGCAGAGCACCGGCACTGATGGCAATGGTCCATGAATGATCCTTTGATAAACGCCGGATAAAATAAACACATAATATGGTTACTCCGAACGCGGCAATATAAAGTATCATCTGCTTATTGAACATCATATCATCCAGCAAATATCTGAATTTATTTATCAGTTCGGCATCCACGCCCTCACCGGAGGTTTTGGCAGCACTTCCGGAAATATATGAAAGCATGAAATATACCACTACGCCGCAGCCGGCAGAAACAACTGATGCAGGAGTTCCCAGAAGCCCGGCCGCAATGGGAACCACATATGGAATCCCAAGCTTAAATGACATTGGGGTCAATAGCAGTAAAACCGCATCCTTCGGTGTAAATCTGAAATACAGAAGAAACATCACAAGAAACAGTGCCGCGATTATTATCACGCTCTCAAGAGAAAGTGCATACAGATGAAGCAGCACTATACCCGCCGCCATTACAACGATCACATTGACAGGCAGGAACGAGCACACCAGCGCAAGTACCAGCGTAACCGCAAAATTCGTCAGACTCCTGGAATACCCTATGGAACCGTTTATAAGTATAAGGGTAACCAGCGCCAGCAGAAATTTCAGCGCCGGTTTGCAGAAATTATCATATTTGGAGTAAAACTGAAGGATCCTCTCCCTCGCCTGAAGTAAAAAAACCATAGTCAAAACCTGTTCTGAAAAATTATTTTGTCCGTTCCTTTTTGGACACGGGCTCTGTATCCCCGGACTCACTCTCTTCTTTCTTGTACATAGAGCTGAGCCTGCGGAGATTGTTATAGTATATGCGAAGCTTGCGGCGTGCTGCCCTGTGCCTCAAAGCATATACGATATATGTTATTACGGAATATACAGCTATCAGAATAAGATATCTTTCAAGAACTGCCTTCCCGAAAGTAAGAAGATCCATGCTGTAAATCTCTTCCATAAGCACTTCAAAATCGTAGGCAAGATACATGCCCACCATGATCCCGTATGCAATGGTCCCATACACGATAGACTTCATGACTTCCTTGGCAATATAATCGCCACGGAAATAAGTCCCGATGCGCATATTGCGCTTTCCCTCTTCCTTCTCGTAGGAAGCCATTCTGGTCATAAGTTTTATTCTTGATTCATTTAGCATCTGTCACTGTCAGTTATGGAAAGTGTGCATCCTATGGCTGGATGGATCCTTTCTGTCATGCGATACAGGTGCCTCGGGCCGCTTGCCCGCAGCACTGATATTGTTCGCAGTCTCCTTCTTGCATTTATCACAGTAGCGGCCCGTCTTTATCTGCGCGCCGCAAAGCTCACAGCTCAGCTTAACCGGCGAGTCATCCGAGAAAATAAGCCGTTCCTCACGCACCCACTGCTGAACCTGCTTGTTCTCAACGCCGCAGTCCGCGCATATCTCTGAAATGGAAGCAGTTTTATGCTCACGTACGTATTCCTTTACCTCCTGGAATTTCTTTTCTGCCGCTTCCCTGCAGGCAGGGCAGACCTGCTGTCCACCCATATAATTAAACATCCTGCCGCATTTTCTGCAATTCTTGACTTCCATAACCCCTTGACCTCCATATCAAAGTCTTAGCATAACCCGCTAGCAGCCTGCTCCTATCGACAATGCTGCGAAGTAAACATAACTCACCCCGGCATCCATCAGAACTTCAGCCACTGCATCTATTGTAGCCCCTGTGGTGAATATATCATCCACCAAAAGCACTTTATTAAATTTTACATCATTTGAGGCTATAATAAAAGCATTTTTCAAATTGGCAGCCCTTTCGCCGACTCCCAGCAACTTCATTGGCTTTGTATTCTTAACCCTTTTTACAAGCCGGCGAAACACCGGTATCCCGCTTTCACGACCTATGCTTTCCGCCAGTTTTTCAGCCTGATTGTAACCGCGCATACGTTCCTTGCCTGCATACATTGGAACAGGCACAATAGCCTCTATACCCCATTTCCTGAAAAGTCCTCCAAACACGGATCCAATCTCCCGTCCGTAGAATTCCGCATACTCAGCCCTTCCCGAATACTTAAACCTGTACATAGACACCCTTATGGAAGAATAATCATACAGAGCCACTCCCCTGACAAAACCGTGGCTTCTTTTTCTACAGTCCATACAAAATTCTTCATTCGGATCAGTCAGCTGTTTTCCGCACTTAAGACAATAGGGGGAATGTATATATACCGGCTTATTTTCACACTCGGAACAGATCAGCTTCTTTTGTTCATCACGACCCAATACCCTGTCACAGAGAGGGCAGCGTCTCGGATAAATCAGATCCGTCATTTCATTAAATATCCTGTCAAGATATTGCATCCTCATCCAAAAATCTCCTCCGCTTCGATTATCCTCTGTCTAAGGGATGTATACCTGTGGAGCTCCGAATCAGTATCGATCATTTCCAGAACCTTCCGGCTGCTGCCGACTATTATCACGCACTGTTTAGCCCTTGTGACAGCTGTATAAAGCAGGTTCCTGTTAAAAAGCATTCTAGGTCCGTCCAGTATCGGAAGAATAACAACCGGATATTCGCTTCCCTGGGACTTATGTATGGTAACGGCGTAGGACAGTTCCAGTTCATCAAGCTTGTCCACCGGATAGTAAACAAGCCTGCCATCATCAAAAAGAATTTCGACGATCCGGTACTCCCTATTGATATTCTTTATTACACCCACATCGCCGTTAAATATACCCTTACCTTCCTTAAGACTCACATCATAGTCGCCCCGTATCTCCCATTCCAGATTATAGTCATTCCTGATCTGCATGACTTTATCTCCCTCGCGAAATGCTGTGTCACCATAGATTATCTCTTCAAGGGACGGCTTGGGCGGATTCAGCTGTTCCTGCAGCATACGGTTAAGGCCTTCCACTCCCATGGGTCCTTTACGCATCGGCGTCAATATCTGCACATCACTTCCATCTAATCCGAGCTTTCTCGGAATCACGTCCTTGCAAAGTGCGGCAAGATAACCATGGACAAGCTTTATGCTCTCTTTTTCGAGAAGAAAGAAATCCGGATACTTGACCGACAGATCCATATGCTTACCCTCATTTATCATATGTGCATATGAAACTATGTGGCTCTCACCCGCCTGCCTGAACACGCGGTCCAGCTTAACACAGGCAAACACACCGCTTTCCATCATATCCCTGAGGACCTGTCCGGGCCCCACGCTTGGCAGCTGGTCCACATCCCCCACAAGGACAAGGCGCATCCCCGGCACCATGGCATCCAAAAGCGACTTAAGCAGACTTATGTCAAGCATGCTTGCCTCATCCACAATGACAGTATCCGTTTCCAGGGGATTCTCACGGTTTCTTGCAAAAATATTAGCGCCCCCTCCTTCCGAAACCTCACCGTTGATCTCCAGCAGGCGGTGAATCGTCTGTGCCTCAAAGGATGTTGCTTCCGTCATGCGTTTTGCCGCTCTTCCCGTAGGCGCAGCCAGCACAAAATTTTCGCCCGAATCCTCAAGCTCCGCTATTATTGTATTTATAGTTGTGGTTTTTCCCGTACCCGGACCGCCGGATAGTATGAAGACGCCGTTCTTAAGGCACTCTTCTACTGCCTTTTTCTGCAGACCGTCCAATTCTATGTCTTCTTCAGCCGTTACGGAAAGACCTGCATATCTTTCCATCGGTTCAAAATCTTTTTTCAGCTCCCAAAGCTGTCTTGCACAGGCCTTTTCAACTCGGTCATAGTATTCAAGATAAATATTAACTCCGCCATTTTCATCATTTCGCAGTACTATCTGACGGTCAGCCGAAAGCCCCCGTATGCAATCCTCCGTTATAGTGTATCCATTATCACCGGCAAGCCCCAGCAGTTTTATCGTTTCTGCCATCACCTCATCCTGAGGAACATAGCAGTGTCCCTCAGCCGCAAACAATTTCAGCACATATATTATGCAGGAGCGGACCCGGTACTCACTGTCCGCCACGATCCCCGACTTGGCTGCGATCTCATCCGCAGTCCTGAACCCTACGGATGGTATTTCCTCCACCATGCGGTATGGATTGCTCTTCAGAACAGTATATATCTCATCGCCGTAATGTTCGATCAGTTTTAGGGTAAGTCCTCTGCTGAGACCATACTGCTGAACAAATATCAAAAGGGTGCGCTGCCCCTTTTTTTCAAGCATCTGGTCAGTTATAGCCCTGGCCATTCTTCCGCTTATGCCTTTTATCTCCGCAAGCCGCTCCGGTTCCTCTTCCATAACCCTCATGGTATCGTCACCGAAACGTTCCACTATGCGTTCCGCAAGCTTAGGGCCCACGCCTTTTATAGCCCCGGAACCCAAATACCGCAGCACCGACACCCTGTCCGTAGGCGCCACCGGCCTTACGGATGCAATCTTTAACTGTTTTCCGTATGTCGGGTGTTCTGTATAATCACCCCCGACCTCCACGGTTTCTCCCTCACCAAAGCCGCCTGCCGCACCCACACATACAACACTGCCCCTTTCAGTCATGACAGACATGACCGTATAGCCGTTTTCCTTATTCTGAAATGTAATATGGTCTATGTATCCCGATATTATTTCCATTGTTATACTCCATATAGAACAATCATTATCTTTTGTACTGAAAAAACTCCGGACCGTTCAGAGCCGAATAGTCTTCATAGCAGAATTAAAAGATGTGAAAATGACATTTTATATATACACAGAACAAAGCCCCATGAAAGGACTCATTCCGTTTCATCCTTAACCATAGCTGAAGCCGCTGCCACCAAAGCATCATCCGTCGGTGCATCATCAGCCGCACTGCCCTCGCCGGCCAGTCTTGCCTCAAGCTCATCAGCCGTTATCCCCTGGTTTCTCTTCATCTGCTCATACATCTGCATAGCCAGCGAATTTGAGCCAAGGTTCTGATCCGTGATCTGCTTTGCAATATCAGCCATTGCAGTTTCTTTAAAGTAGCTTACCTTCTGGTCATCCTCTTCGGTATTAAAGACTTCCGACGCCGACTTCATGCTCTTAAGAACCTGCTCCCAGAGATAGGACTCAAATTCTTTGCATGCAGAGAGCATCTCTTCATCAGTCTGTGCAGAATTAGCAGATTCAGCTTTCTTCTGCGCTGATGAGGCCGCTGCCAATGATGATGTATAATCAGTAAGATTCGATAAGTTTCCTATATCCATTCCATCCACCTTGCATTTCAAAGTTTACCGTTGCAAGCAAGCTTGAGTGTGAGAAAAGTACTTTCGGCTAATGAGCCACTTCATCACGACCTCAGCTGGTTAGCCTGCTGCATCATGGTGTCGGTAGTTGTGATTGCCCTGGAATTTGCCTCGTAGGCCCTCTGGGCAATTATCAGATTTACCATTTCATCTGCCAGCTGTACATTTGAATTCTCAAGGTATCCCTGAGCAATGGTGCTCTTCTTAAGGTTGTTTGAGGTGCTTTCGTTCAGAGCAGTGCCGCTTGCAGCAGTCTCCAAATAAAGAGAACTGTCCTTCTTCTCCAAACCGGAAGGATTGTTAAACTGCCATACACCGATTCTTATTCCAAGCGACTTTGCATTGCCTTTATCATCCGGATAGCAGAACTCACCGTCTGATGTAACCGTTATGTTGCTGGCTGTCATATTCTTATCAAACACTATAGGTTTTCCGGTAGTATCCAGCACGGGATTGCCGTCCGCATTCGTAAGTGTCAGTCCGTCAGTTCCGATGGATACATTAAAATTACCGTTTCTGGTATATGCTGTTCCACCGTCAGGTGTCTTTACCGCAAACAGTCCGTCACCCTGTATCGCAAAAGCAAAATTATTGGATGACTCAAGGAAAGCCCCCTGCCTGAATATGGTAGTGATGGAAGAACTCCTGACACCAAGTCCCACCTGTGAATCGATAGGCTTTGTATCACCGTTAGCCGTAGTGGTCTTGGTCTGAAGCTCCTGGTATAACAGAGACTTAAACTCATTCTGGCTTGTCTTATAACCTGTGGTATTTACGTTTGCTATATTATTGGATATCGTATCTACTGCCGTCTGCTGTGCAAGCATTCCTGTTGCTGCTGACCATAATGATCTTACCATATTACCGCCTTTCCGCGCATAAGCTCCGCTTTATCTGATGGTACCATTCATCAGCTCAGTCTGCCAAGCTGAGTAACCGCTACCTCTAATGACCTGTCATAGGTCTGAATTATCTTCTGGTTTGCCTCGTACTGTCTGGAAACGCTTATCATCTCCACCATCTCCGACACTATGCCTACATTCGAGGATTCAAGGTAGCCCTGAAAGATCTTGGCCCCCGTTGCATCCTGAAGTTCCGCTCCATCTACGGGGTAGTAATAATTCTCACCGTAATGCTCGAGGTAATTATAGTCAGCAAAATCAGTCACCTGCATCTGCCCAACTACCTGGTCATTCTGGTAAATGTAGCCTTCCGTATCAACCCTGAAATTCTGGGCAGGATCAAGTTTTATCCTTTCGCCCTGGCCGTTTCCGCCCTTGCCTAAAACATAATCACCGTCCGTTGTCACAAGGTAACCGTCCGTTGTCACCTGAAAATTTCCGTCCCTGGTGTACATGGTCCTGGTCTCACCGGCCTTATTCGTAAATTCTATGGTGAAAAAGCCTTTGCCGCCTATAGCAAAATCAACCTCGTTGTCGGTAACCTCGAAGGCTCCTTCCGACCAGTCTACATAGCTTTCTCCGATTTTTACTCCCGGATTGGCAGTGCCGATTCGCCTGCCATAATGATAAGATTCAGAACCGTCCTTTATCTTGTCCACAAAGACGGAATCGAAGGACTGACTGGTGAGACCTTCTTTCTTGAATCCCACCGTGTCCGAATTAGCAAGATTATTAGTCAGCGTATCCATACGCTGCTGTTCCTGTATCATACCTGTATAGGCAGTATAAAGTCCTTTTAACACAGCATATTCCCCTTTCCGTGTTCAGGCTTCCCTGCCAGTTGCGGAACGGTCACAGAATAAACCATTCCTAAAGTGCACTCCCTGCAAAATCCGCGCGCATCCTCGCGGAGCGTATACATTAAGCGAAATGTAGCCGAATTAACTCTTTAGTACGCCTTCAGCAGTAAATGCTTCGGGCTGTCCTGGATAGTTACAACGAAATCTCCATTCTCGCTCAATGTATATATCGTCAGTTAGGCGCGTCTTCGTTATAGCCTGACAAAAATTCTATATATCTTCCCGTACCGATAGCCACACAGGTCATAGGCTCATCAGCCGTCATGGTATTGATATGGGTACGCTCCTCAATAAGCTCCTCAAGACCTCTAAGCATAGCACCGCCACCCGTAAGCACGATGCCCCTGTCAACTATATCGCCGGCAAGTTCAGGCGGGGTCTTCTCCAGAACAGAGCAGATAGTATCAAGTATCTGGCTGGTGGTCTGCTTAAGCGCTTCCTGGGTCTCATCAGAAGAAACACGGATAGTCTCAGGAAGACCGGTTACAAGGTTACGTCCCCTAACATCCATGTAATCAACCTCTGCACGTTTGAATGCTGTACCGATATTGATCTTTATATCCTCTGCGGTACGGTCGCCAACCAGAAGGTTATATTTGTTACGCATATACCTTACTATAGCTTCATCAAAATCATCGCCGGCAATCTTGATGGATGCACTCTCAACAGTTCCGCCGAGGGATATAACCGCAACGTCGGTAGTACCTCCGCCGATATCCACGATCATGTTTCCCTGGGGCTTTGAAATATCTATGCCTGCACCAATAGCAGCAGCGATAGGCTCTTCTATGATAGCCACTTCCCTGGCACCTGCCTGGTATGTAGCATCCTCAACGGCCTTCTTCTCTACTTCCGTAACACCGCTGGGAACACAGACTGCTATCCTGGGCTTTCTGAAGGTCTTCTTGCCCATAGCCTTCACGATGAAATACTTCATCATCTGCTCGGTGACTGTATAATTGGATATAACACCCTGCCTGAGAGGACGGACTGCCACGATATTTCCCGGGGTCCTTCCTATCATAAGCCTGGCATCTTCACCTATAGCCTTTATCTTGTTGGTATCGCGGTCAAAAGCAACCACGCTGGGCTCTTTGAGCACAACACCCTTTCCCTTAATATATACAAGGATGCTGGCTGTTCCCAGATCTATTCCCACATCCGAATAATTCATATTTCCGTTCCCCTTTCAGACTTTAGAAACATTTATTACGGCAGTAACTGCCGGCTTTACCACGCAAAAAACAAAAATATTATATAACAACTCATTTTTAAATGCAAATCTGATAAAAGTGCTGCAATACAAAAGGGGCTCTTTTCAAGCCCCTTCCATAAACAAGTGTCAGTACTATCTTAGAAAATTCTTCTTACCGCAAGGACTCCTCTGTAATTTGCATTGCCGATAACGATACCGGTGCGGGATGTACTTGCATGCACGATCTTGCCGCCGCCGATGTACAGAGCCACATGTCCCGAGTAGCAGAGGATATCACCGGGCTGTGCATTTGCAATGCCGCCGGGAACTTCATATCCCACGCTTCTGTCTGCAGTGGATGAGTGAGGCAGTGATACACCAAACTGTCTGTATACGCTCATTACGAAACCTGAGCAGTCAGCACCATTCGTCAGGCTGGTTCCGCCATATACATAAGGATTGCCCACGAACTGACATGCATAATTTGCAACATCCACGCCAAGACCGCTTCCGGGAATACTGGGTGCTGTATAAGCAGCACTGTTGTTTGAAGAATTCTTCTTGCTGTTCTTCTTAGCCGCTGCCTCAGCCGCTGCAATAGCAGCCTTTCTCTCAGCCTCTTCCTTGGCAAGTCTTGCTTCTTCTTCTGCCTTGGACTCAGCCTGTACGAAATCTGTCCTTAAATCCACATACTCTGTAGATACGTATCCGTCACCTTCTTCTATGGAAACTTTTACCCAGTCAGCTGTCTCCTCCAGAACCACCAGATCCTCACCCATAGGGATGAGTCCCAGCACGCCGGAATCCATAGACTTTTCCATACGTACTCTTAATGTAGTGGTATTAACAGTTGCCATACGGGTTCCGACCTTCTTAGCCAGCTCTATGGCATCCTCGCCTGTTACACAGTACTCAGCCTTAACATATCCTGTCACATTACCGGACTTGATCTTGTACCAGCCGTTTCTTTCCTCAATGAACTGTCCTGCGGAATTATCGTAAAGCTTACCTACCACATCACCGTCAGTAGTAGGAACCGCACGCACATTTACGAAGTTATCAACATCCGCAATAACCAGATTGCTGAAATGCTCGGGATCCCTTGCTTCAGCTTCATTTTCTGAAACAATCTGTGCTTCCCTGACATCCTCTACTGCATTCTCAGCCTCGATAATCGCGCCTACCGCAGTCTTTGCAGCTTCCTTAGCTCCGGTATCATCCGTAAGAAGAGCCTTTGCCGCACCTACCGAATAAAGTTCCGGAATGCAGACTGCATCGGGCTTTTCCTCCATGGCCTCTGCCGCACCCTTAACAGCGATGACAGAAGCCGCATCCACCATCCTTACCTGCTGGGGCAGATCCAGCTCCACCTCAGCCACGGGAACCTCAGCTCTCACCCTTGTTCCGGAAAAAACAGACGAAGCGAATACAACCGCAAGAGTTCCGGCTATAACCGCTTTGATTCTTTTACTTTGTTTTGACATATATAATAAACCCTTATGAATTGTTACATTTTTGTTAAAACTGTTACGAATATATCACAGTATGCCTATTTTGTCAACCATCGTACTACAATATATGCCTTGCATACACTACATATGGCGATTTATAAAATGCTAAGTAAACATAACATAATTACGAGAATAGTATACCACGTATTTTCTTTTTGTATGCAACAAATTCTTCAGATGTTGTATAAGCCGGATCCCTGGGTTTCGGGGCTGACACCGGAATATCCTCAGAAAGGCCTGCAGGCTCCCCCTTCATTATATATATCCTGTCCGAAATCAGGATAGCTTCATCTACGTCATGTGTGATAAAGATGGTCGAAAGCTTTATCTCCTCCATCACTTCCAGAAACCACTCCTGCATAGCAGCCCTGGTAATCGTATCCAGGGCACTGAAGGGTTCATCCAGCAGTGCCACCTTGTTTCCCGTAAGATAGGTACGAAGAAGAGCTGCCCGCTGCCTCATTCCGCCGGAAAGCTGAACAGGATACTTTTTCTCAGTTCCCGCCAGTCCAAAACGGTCAAAATATTCTGAAGCCTTCTCCCTGGCTTCCTTTTTGTTCATCCCCTTCAATGTAAGAGGCAAAGCTACATTATCTATAACATACTTATGAGGAAGCAGAAGGTCTTTCTGAAGCATGTAGCTCAGATTCCCGGACCTGCCGGTTATGTCCTGCCATGCCCCGTCACTGTCCCCCCTCAGAAGCACTTTGCCTTCATCCGGCACTGTCAATCCGGAAAGAACATTGAATAAAGTAGATTTACCCACACCGCTTATGCCGAGAAGACATACGAGCTCACCCTCTCCAAGGGTGAGCTCAATATCCTTAAGAACAATCCTGTCGCTGTATGATTTTGTAACGTGCTCTGCACGCAGTATCTCATTCATTCTTACTCGGGTAAATATTCGTTAGTAAAACCAAATCCTGCAGGGATCTCATCACTGAGCCCGTTTTCATAGAGCCAGGTGAAAAATGCGTCCCAGCGTTCCTGGTCTATGTAGCCCCACTGTGATACTTCAGCCTTGTACTGGTCAGCCAGCCAGTTCTGGCTTTCCTTTACCAGTTCAGCATCAAGCTCCGGAACCTGCTTACAAAGTATCTCGGCTGCAGAATCAGGATCCGCTATTGCATACTCATATCCTTTTGCAGCAGCCCTTAAGAAGGCCTTTGCAGTATCAGGATTCTCGCTTAACCAGTTCGTATTTGAAATGATCACCGGACTGTAGTAATCAAATTCAGGCGTGATATCCTTAAAATATATCATATTTGTATCAAGTCCGGCCTGCTTGCAGCTTATTCCTGCCCATGCATAATATACCCAGATGGCATCAATATCCTGCTGAAGGGCTGCAGGTTCATTTTCCACATACTCAGGAATCATGTTTACCTTTGAAAAATCCCCTCCGTCAGCCTCAACTATGTTCTGCATCATGGCTTTTTCAATGGGAAGATCCCATGTGGCATAATTCTTACCCTCTAATCCTTTAGGTGAATCTATACCGTCCTCTTTCAGGGAAATAATACCTGATGTATTATGCTGTATAAGTGCGGCAACTGCTTCTACCGGGATATCCTCTTCCGATGTAAATACCGGAGGCAGGTAATCCTGGAAATCTATACCAAACTGTGCCTGGCCGGAAGCCACCATTGCAACTGCACCGTCCTCGGGGGGCTGGACAATTGAAACATTCAGCCCTTCCTCAGCAAAATATCCCTGGTCCTGCGCCACATAAAAACCTGTGTGGTTAGTATTCGGCGTCCAGTCAAGGACAAGGGTAATGTCCGTCAATTCAGCCGGTTCTGTTTCCCCCTGTGCCTGGGGCGTGTCCTGGGTACATGCCGTCATTGACAAAGCCGTAACAGCGGCAGCGCTTAATCCTAAAAGTTTCTTTGCGATGTTCTTTTTCATAGTTTTTCTCCTCATTTAATATTTTAGTTAACGTTATTTATCATCAAGATGTTCCCACGGCATGGATCTGTACTGTATGTATTTAACTGCTTCCATCAGCAGCAGGCTTATAAGCGAGACAAGGAGTATTACAGCAAACATCTTGTCATATGACAGAGATTTCTTTACTCTCGTCATATACACGCCAAGGCCCGTAAAGCCCCCCAGCCATTCCGCAATCACCGCCCCTACAATAGAATAGGACACGGCAATCTTAAGCCCCGAAAAAAAGTTTCCCATTGCGGACGGAAATTTCACATTCCAGAAAATCTGCTTCCTGCCGGCCCCCATGGATCTCATCAGCTTTATCATATCGGAATCCACAGACTGGAAGCCTTCCAGCAGTCCGACTGCCATCGGGAAAAATGAAACCAGCACAACCAGTATCACCTTTGGCACTATGCCGTATGAAAACCAGAGTATGAGCAGCGGTGCTATGGCAACAGGCGGGATAGTCTGTGTAAGGACCAGTATCGGGTATAAAGCGCTTTTAACAAATGGAAAGGTATCCATTAATGCCGCACAGCCGAATCCCAGCAGCACTCCTGTAATCAGCCCAAGAAAAGCCTCAAGCAGAGTAACTCCCGCATGGTGCATCAGAAGCGGAAAGTCATTTACCAGTGCCAGCCCCACATCAAGAGGCGACGGCAGCATAAATCCCGGTACCAGTTCCAGCACGCAGACGACCTGCCATATGACTACGAAGGCAATGACCGTAACCAGAGGGATCAGTATCTCTTTTGCTTTATCCGTTACTTTCATAGATGTTGCTCATTGCGCCTTATGCCTGATGATGCTTGGCAGTCTTCCGTTCTATGGTGAGCTCTTCGCCCTCGGGCTTGTAGGTTATCTTTACATAGCTCATCACACTGGGAGCACCAGCCTCTATGGCAATGTACTGGCAATGCTTTACGATCTCCATCAGTTCCTCGTAGTCACCTTCCATCGCAGTTTCACAGGGGCCCACATAATATTCCACACCTGTGCTCCTGATATAGTCGATAACCTCATCCACTATACGGACGATTTCCTCGTCCTCAAGAACTGACGGCAGTACCTGGATAGCTACATTTGCATTTAGTTTTTTCATATTTCCCCTTTCTGCCGCTTTTAGCGGCGTCGCGAAGAGAATTTGCGTATGCAAATTCTCTGATGCGATATAGAACATTGGTGCCGTCTTGCGGCATCAATGTTCAGTTGAAAGAAATACCATCGGGTATTTCTTTCAAACTTTTCCTCCTTACGCAGCTCGTGTGATAATAAAAAAGCCCTTCCTGTCACACAGGAAGGGCCCGCAAAATCTTCAATGGATCATACTCCCTACGCCGGCATTATCCGGATCAGGTTCTGGGGTTCTCCCATAGGATTGATGAC
>JAEEGL010937612.1_pt1 | contig 20492 bp, 19 predicted proteins | sample 9134231 | NCBI WGS metagenome assembly JAEEGL01 (sample SAMN16246548, study PRJNA631951) | gut metagenome | biome: gut microbiome; feature: rumen; material: fiber-attached | host: Bos | place: Iran: Karaj | collected 2018-10
TACTTCCCCACTTGCACCATAAAACCCCCAATTTCCGTTCTGCTCCTTCCACTCATATTCGTATAGTTTACCACCCTCATTATCTTGGACAATAATCATCTGTCCATTAGGATCAATAAAACAGATAGAATTGTCTAAACATATCATTCCCTAAAATTATCCGAATAGTTGTCTTATTAGAGGTATCTCGCATGAGAATAATGTGGGATTTCCTGTATTGGTTGAAACAACTCGCTTTATCTTATGAATGGCAATTGGCGGAAATGTAATGAAGTCCCCAATAGATATACCTATTTCCGGCCTATTCAATGGCTTTACGTAAATCATCATTTCTTTCTTTTTACCCTTATTTGTAATAGGATATGTTATTAGTCTAATGATGACTGACTCTACTTCATCCCACCCAAGGAAATACTGTTTATCTTTATATACTATTATGCCGTTTTCATCCATATGGAGAAGGATACTCATCTTATTTCTAGTTATGCGAAAATCGAGAATAGCTAATAATAAAGCTATAAGTATCTCTGCAAAACACCAGTAAATAAACACCTCCTTGTTTATATGAAAATACCATGGTGCTATCGACAAGACGATAAGGAACATTACTCCCCATACACACAAATAAGCTTTGTTCCTGTCTCCTTCCCTGATGCAAAATATGCCACATTTATTCTTTGACTTTTTCATAAAACCAATTAGTAAGCTGATCCATTCCCCAACCAAAGGTTTCTTTCTGAAATTCATCGGTTATTTTTGACGCTCTCCGCCAGGCCGAGGCCGTATGAGACGGAATAGTCGGAGTACTTCGTGGCCCCTGCCGCCGCCGGTGAAGCCCCCACCATCTTCATCTCCGCCGGGGCGAAACGCACGTCCACGGTCGACCTCGTCTGTCCGTCATCCGGCAGGGGGAGGTACCACGGGATGCGGTTGCCATCAGCGTCGATGTAGGGCGCTTTGTCTGCAGTCTGGGCTACTGCGTCATAGGTCCATCCGCAGAAGGTGAGTATCAGGAAGGTGAGAAGGAGTTTTTTCATAGCACGTAATACTTTGAGGGTGAACGTATTTCTAGTCAAAGATAGTTTATTTTGGATAAACATCAAATATTAAGCAGGCGTATCTTGTAGGTTTGGATAAAAAATCCGCTACTTGAATCGCAGGCCGATGGTGAAGTCCATGTAGTCGGCCTTGAAGCGGTGTGCCTTGATGCAGACGCTGAAGAAGAAAGGTTCGATACGTCTGGGGTAGAGGCGCAGGCCGGCGCGTTCATACAGGCGGCCGTGGTCGGCGTGGATGCCGGCTTTGCGATACAGATAATAACCTTCCTGGAGGTAGAAGGCAGTGCGCCTGTAGAATATTTCCTGCACGGCTCCGATGCCGACGGATAAGGGAGCATAGGAGGAGGCTGCGGCCTCCTCTTCGCTGTATATGATGCCGTCGGCCCAGCGCAGTGCCTCCATATTGGAGCAGTAGAACGCGCTGGCGTTTGCGCCGAGGGCGAAGCGGCCGTTGAGGCGGTATATGGCGTCGAAGCCCAGCGAGCCCATAGGCCAGCGGCGCAGATGCGTGGCTGCCAGGGTCTCGCGGTCGACGGTCCTGGACGTGGCGAGCCATTCCGCCGCGCAGGCGTGTACTCCGCCGCCGGCGTAAATCTCATAGCTCCAACCCTTTTCGTATAGTTCGTCCGAGATACGGGGCGTCCTGAAGCCTCTGCTGGGGGCGGGTTTCCTGTCCTGGAAATGGTATCGGGCCGACAGGCCGCCGCCCCAGTAATTCAGGCCTCCGTTGGGGTAGGCGAAACGGGCGCTGGAACTGTGCCGGACGGAGATGTCGGCGATAAGGTCCAGCCTTCGCGCCAGCTGCCAGGTGATATGCCCTCCTCCTGCGGCGTGGAACAGGACTGGAGAACTGAAGAACCAGTTGGAAGGATTCGTCAGCGGATCGTAATAGCCGTCGGAGTAGGAGAGGCCGAGCGAAATGTCATAGCCGAGCGAGAAAGGGCCGTAGCGCAGCAGGTCGCGACCGATGCCGGCGTATGCCGCGACCATGGGGGAGTAGTGGCCCCGATCGCTGCGGAAGACCACGTCATCCAAAGTGTTGTAAGTCAGTCCTATTGTGAAGACAGGGCGGTTGTATGCAGCCGAAAAACTGCCGGCTTCGCCGCGCGTGACGAAGTCCCAGGCAAGGTTGAACGAGTTGAAGCCGAGGCTGGTGTATGAATCCCTGAAGGAGCCGATGGTCATACGGTCTGCGCCGGCGCGTATGGCGCTGCCGGGCCCGTCCCCGGGCCCTTGCGCAGCCACCGGCGCGCCGGCCAGCCACAGCGCCGCAAACGCGGCTATGACGCTCGTTCTCTTCATTCCGGGACAAAGATAGCCATCTTTTTCCTATTCTTCTTACGCCGCTGGACACAGAATGAATCCCGGTATGTCCACGTTCATTCCGTGGCAGCCGTAAAGCCGTTTCGGGCTCATATACGGACACAGAATGAACCGCAGGGCTTCCGCGTTCATTTCGTGGCAGATACCGTCTCTTTCGTATTCTTTCCGGTGAAGAGGAAGATCATCAACGGGAGTGCAATGATGGCCATAGTGGCGCTGATGGGAAGGTAAATGCCGAAATTGGCGAACTCGGAGATCAGGTAGGTGACAAGCAGCAGGCCGACGCTGATCCCGCTGGAGATGAGGTAATGCTTGCGGATGTCCGTGGACTTGCAGATGGTGCGGCTGATGTTCGGTACGCCGAGGGAGATGAATCCAATCGTTCCGCAGATGCTGACCGCGCTGGTGACGAGGAACATTATGGCCATCAGGCTCATGGCCTTGTACAGGCGCGAGAGTTCGATCTCGCCCCGGAAATGCCGGCTCAGGTCGCGGGCGGAATAAAGTGCGGCACCGAGGCCTATGGCAAAGAGGCACAGCGAGAAGATGATGTCGCCGTGGGTGACACCTTCCAGGTGGAAATTGGCCGCCCCCCAGAGGTAGTACTGCTTGAGCAGGTCGCCGGTCGGGGCGTTTGTGACCACGATGGTGCCCAGTGAACCGATGAACGTGCCGAAGATGATGCCGAAGGTAATCAGGTTCTGCGTAGAGACCCTCAGGGTTACGAAGAAACAGACGATCGTGCAAATAAGCGTGCAGATGAACGACCCTACGGTCAGCGAACACCAGCCGGACATCGTGGCAGCCGCCGCGCCGAGGCAGGCGGCGGAGCCGAGTCCGAGGGAGTAGACGTCGCCGAGTTGGTTGCGCCACAGGTACTGCATCTGGATGCCTCCGACAGGGAGGGCGATACCGCTCAAAAGAACATATAAGAAACTGAAAAACATATCTTTACCAGTTAAGTTCTATGGATAGGAGGGCGTTGAAGCCCGGCATGGGATAGCCCTGCACTATCTGGTAGGGTGTATTGAAGATATTGCCAAGATTGAGGGCAATGGTGAGTTCCGGCACCATACCCCTGGTATTCAGATTATCAAGATAACAGAGCCGCGACACGCTGGCATCGCTTATGCTCCACGGCTTGATGTAATAGTCGTCTATGTTGGCCGTGCGGGACCATTTGCCTCCTGAGATGCTGGTGTCCCAGCATAGGGACCAGTAACCGTATCTTGCCTCGAGTCCTATCCCTCCGCTGTGGAGGGGGATGTAAGGGATCTGGTTGCCGTACGTCCGGCTGCCGGTGTCGGAGTGGTCCAGGGCTTGCTGCAGGGAGTAGCGCAGCGTCCCTTCCAGGAACCAGTCCCCGCGGTTGATCCCGACTTCCGCCCTGGTGTCCAGCCCGGTGACATCCACCATTCCTATGTTCAGCATGGTCCAGCGGAACTGCGAGGATGTCGGGATGGCCACTATCTTGTTGCTGACCCGGTTGAAATAAGGCGATATGCGCACGTCCAGATGATAGTTCGAAGGCTTCCTTTCGCTGAACCGGATATCCAGGCCGAGCTGCTCCGCCTGCTCGGGGACCAGCGAAGAATTGCCCATCTGGCTGTAATACAGGTCGTTGAATGACGGCAGGCGGTAGCTGCGCTTGGCGTAGGCATCTAACTCCAGCCATTGGAAGGGCATCCAGAAAACGCTCAGCGACGGCATCCATGCGTCGCGGTATGTGTTCTCGCGGCTCCAGCCGCCGGCCGAGGGAGTGTCGAAGTAATCCCACGCGCCCATATATACGATATGCGCCGCGGCACGGAAGGCATACCAGGCCACTCGGGTGGCAAGGGCTCCCGTGAAGGTGGCCCTTCGTGGAGTCACGAACTGCCCGACATCGGAATCCAGCGCGTTGAACTGCCCGTCCGTACTCAGGTCAATCGACCACGGGTCTGCGAGTACATACGACTGTGCCAATGAAAGATACCCGGAATTCTGCCGGTAGTGCAGGTCATAGGGCATAGCCATCGGGTTCTTCTCCGGATGTGTGTCGTAGTGGGTGTAATCGTTTGAATACTTGAACTTAAGGGAGCTTGAATAGCGGTCCGTCCAGTCCTTTCTCCAGCCTCCTTGTACGAAAAGGTTCCGGTCGGCCTGGCGTTCGGCACTGTACGGGAAACCTGCGGCGCGGCGGATCACCGGCCCCGGGAAACCCCGTTCCGAGCCATAGGCGTAGGCGTGTATGTCCCACTCGCCGCGCCGCAGGTTCCCGAACAGCTGGGCTTCCAGCCGAAGGGATTGGATGTCGCCGTTCTCGCGTACCAGGGTGGTGTCGAAGAACGGATACTTGTATCTTCCGTTGCTGGTCAGGAACTCCGCCTGTGTCCGAAGTGACAGACTCTTTCCCAGGTCTTTATCCCACATCAGGGAAGGGTTGACAGTGCCGAAGGAGCCGCCCCTCAGACGGAAGCGGCCTCCGCTTCCGAAGAAGCGCATCGGACGCTCGGTCGTAAGATGGACCGCCGCTCCGGACGCATACTCTTTCGCAGTCTGCAAACGTCTGGACTTCTGGCCGTTGAATAGGGATATCCGGGCAATCCCGTCGGTTGAGAACCGTCCCAGGTCCACCTGCATGTTCTGTGCGTTGTCAATCTGGATCCCGTCAAGGAATATGCCCACGTGCTCGCTGCCCAGGCTCCTGACATTGACGGTCTTGAGACCTCCGACTCCTCCGTAATCCTTCACCTGCACACCGGTGAAGTGCTGAAGCACGGCGGCTACCTGCTGCGGAGACACGGGCTGCTGGGGGAGGTAAACCTCCTCCGCAGCCCGGACTACGGGCCGGGTCTTGACTCCGTACACGGCAGCCGCAGACAGCGTATCCGTCTCCTGGGCTGTGAGGCACCAAGAGACGGAAAAAAGCGCTAGTGCGGCTATGGTACGGAGTACACTCACTACCAGATGGCGAAATGTCCGGGAATGACTCCGGCATCGACCGTCCAGGCCTTCCTGCCGTTCTTGTACAGACTGACCGTTCCGGGATTGAAGTAATCTCCGGCATCCCCGATCAGGAAGGCGTTGCCGCCCATCGCGCAAATACCGTAGGGATTGCCTTCGATGGAAATGTCGAGGGGCGACTTGGCGCCTCCCTTGCAGGTGAAGGCCTTCCAGGTCTTCGGCGCTCCGCTCCAGTCGGACTCCTGCTCGGTGCCGATGCAGTAAAGCGTGTCTCCGAGCACGGTTGCCACGCTGACATAGTCGGCGACGTGCTTCACTGTACCGGAAGCATCGATCATGTACACTCCGGAAGGAATATCCATATAGTTGCCGAATGTAGTGACATAGATGTTGCCCTTTCCGTCGGAGAATGCTCCTTTCAGATTGACCTGGACGTCAATGGTTTCTGACACTTTGAAACCCTTGGTGTCGATGACGCTCACGGTCCTGTCGTAAGAATAGTCCGGCGGCAGCGAACTGGCTATGCCTCCGGAATTGGCCACATAGAGTTTTCCTTTGTAGCAGGCGATGCCCTCGGGCTGGTATCCCACTTCGACGGAGTCTTCAACCTTCTTGGTCTTCAGGTTGATGCGGTAGACCTGTCCCTTCGGGTTCTTGTAGTCCGTGATGGAATAGTCTGCCCCGTAATTGGCGTACGCTCCAGCCCAGGAGGTTACATAGGCATATTTGCCGTCAAAGGCGATGTTGCGGGGGGTCGGTACCTTGATGGCTGCGATCTCGGTCTCGTCCGTCGCGGAGATGACTTCGACCAAGCCCGAATTGTTGATGGCCATCCACACTTCGTTGCCGATGACGACGATGTCGTTGCCGACATCGCCAAGTCCAGCCCCGACGTCAGGATTCATTTTCTTGAATGCGCCTGTGACATAGCGGGCGTCGTCGATGCGGAGGAAGTCCAGGGTCGAGTTGTTGGAGCCCATGCTTCCCTCGTTGAGTGTGAAAACCTTGCTGATGCCAGCCGGGATGCCGCTGATGTCGACACTGTTGCCGTTGAGGTCGGCGTCCTTTGCGGGAATGGGGTCCTGCTGGCACGCGAACAGAGACACAAGCGCGCCACAAAGCAAAAACAGTCTTGCTTTTTTCATGATAGATAAAGGTTTACGTTACCGCATGGACTTGTCCCCGAGCCCTGATGCTAAACTTGACCGCGGCAGGTCTTCTGGCTTCTCCCGGCCCCGGCCTTCTCGGAGGTATACTCCAATGGCATCAGATTCGGAGCCGTTCCGGATGATACAGCTGCGGGCACAGTCACGGATTCGCACCGTGTTCCCTTTTAAGGACGGGATACGTTCCCATCCACCGTGATCTGCTGCAAATATACGAAACAGCCCTGAAATTTCAATATTCCAGGGCTGTCTGCATATTGTGACTTGTCAATACTCTTTTAGCAATCGGGGAAGTTCGCGAAGGTCGTCTATGATGTAGTCCGGCTCTGCGGAGCGGAGCTGCTCCGGGCCGTGGTTGCCGTAGGTGACCGCGCAGGTCTTGCAGCGTGCGGCCTTGCCCATCTGTATGTCGTAGACCGTGTCGCCTATGACCAGGGCCTGCTCAGGAGTGGCTCCCAGCCGCCCGAGTACCCACAGGACTATGTCCGGGGCGGGTTTGGGATTCTCCACGCAGCCTACCGACCCCAGTACCTCGAAATACTTGGCAATGCCGTGCTCTCCGAGCAGCATCACGAGGGAATGCTCGCTGCGGGAGGTGGCGATGGCCATCCTGTAGCCGCGGGAGGCAAGCTTTTCCAGCGCCTCCTTTGTGCCGGGGAACAGGACGATATGCTTCGGAGCGATCTCGTAGAAGACTTCGTGATAGATGTCGGCCGCCTCGTCCAGGCGGTCCTCAGGCATGCCGGCGGTGCGGAGCGCGCCCTTGAGCGGCAGGCCTATGCCCTGCCGCACGGAGGCGTCGTCCGGCTCCGGCAGGCCCATCCGGGCGAAAGTCGCCCGGGTGGTCTGGAGGATGCCTTCAGTGGAGTCGGCGATAGTCCCGTCGAAGTCGAATACGAGATACTTGACCATTATTTCACGTCGATGCTGGCAGTAGCACGGATGTCGGCGGCAGAGGCTCCGACAAGGATGTTGTAGGTGCCGGGATCGAGCACCCAACCTGGCTTGGACTCGTCGTAGGAGGACATGTCGGCGGCAGCGAAGCTGACCTCGACGGTCTGGGACTCGCCGGGGGCGAGCTTGCGGGTCTTGGCGAAGCCCTTGAGCTCCTTGACGGGCTTGTCAAGCTTGCCAGCCGGGGCGGAGATGTAGACCTGGACGGCTTCCTTGCCGGCTACGGAACCGGTGTTGGTCACCTTGACGGAGACCTTCACTACGTCGCCGGAGAGGGAAGCGGTGGCATCGGAGTAGCCGAACGTGGTGTAACTGAGGCCGTATCCGAAAGGATAGGAGACAGGGATGTTCTGCTTGTCGAACCACCTGTAACCCACGTAGATGCCTTCCTCATACTTGGTCTCGTCGACATCCTTGACACCGAGGTTGGGGCGCTTCTCCATGAAGTAGACACCGGCATCAGCATCGATAGGGAAGTTGGCGGAGGAACCGTGGTCCATAAGGTTGACGGGGAAGGTCATGCTGAGCTTGCCCGAAGGACTCTCCTTACCGGAGAGGATGTCGGTGACGGAGTTGCCGCCTTCCTGTCCGGCCTGCCAGGCGAGGAGGATGGCGTCAGGGATGTTCTTCCACGAGGCGGTCTCGATGACACCGCCGATGTTGAGGACGACCACGACTTTCTTGCCTGCGGCATGGAAGGCCTTGGTGACGTCGTTGAGCAGCTGCTTCTCGCCGGCGTTGAGGGAGAAGTCGGCGCTGGTGCGGTCGAAGAATTCACCGGAGTTGCGGCCGAAGGTGATGATGGCGACGTCGTTGGCACGGGCGGAGGCTCTCAGCTCAGCGGCGGTAGGGATGATTTCGCTCGGGCGGGGAACGGGATAGAAGGCGGCGAGGCCGTCATCTCCGTAGGCAGCCTGGGCGGCGGCCTTCTCGTCGGCTATGTGCTTCTCGAAGATGGCTTTCTTGGAATCGTCGACGTTGTAGCCGGCGTTCTTGAGACCGTCAAGCAGGGAGACGGTGTAGGCGCGGTTGACGTCACCGGAGCCGGTGCCGCCGGCGATGAAAGCATAGGAGGTGCAGCCGTAGACGGCTACGTTCTTGACGTTCTTGAAGGGAAGGACACCCTTGTTCTCAAGGAGGACCATACCTTCGAGGGCGCTCTCGCGGGTGACCTTGGCGTGGGCCTCGAGGTCAGGCTTGTTGGAGAACTGATAGCCCTTCATCTTGGGGCTCCTGAGCACGAGCTCGAGGCAGCGGCGGACGCAGACGTCGAGTTCAGCCTCGGAGAGGGAACCGTCCTTGATGGCGGCCATGATCTGCTCGTACTGGAGGTCGGTGCCCGGCTGGAGCATGTCGTTGCCGGCAGCGATCTGGGCAGCACCGTCGTCACCGCCGTACCAGTCGGTCATGACGAGGCCCTTGAAGCCCCAGTCGTCGCGGAGGATGTCGGTGAGGAGCTCGCGGGACTGCGAGGTGTAGGTGCCGTTGATCTTGTTGTAGGAGGACATGATGGTCCAGGGATCGGCCTCCTTGACAATGATTTCAAAGCCCTTGAGGTAGATCTCGCGCTGGGCGCGGGGGCTGATGACGGCGTTGTTGGCCGTGCGGTTGGTCTCCTGGTTGTTGAAGGCGAAATGCTTCACGGAAGTACCCACGTCATTGCTCTGGACTCCGCGGACATAAGCGGCACCGATCTTGCCGGCCACGACGGGATCCTCGGAGTAGTACTCGAAGTTACGGCCGTTGAGCGGGTGACGGTGGATGTTGACGGCGGGAGCGAGATAAACGTCGGCGCCATACTCGTGGACTTCCTCACCCATTGCCTTGCCGACCGACTCGACGAGTTCCTGGTTCCAGGTGGAGGCAAGCAGGGTACCGATGGGGAAGTGGGTGCAGTAGTAGGTGTTGGAGTCACCTTCGCGGATGGGCTGGATGCGGAGGCCTGCAGGGCCGTCGGCAAGTGCGATGGCGGGAATGCCGAGGCGGGGGATGGGATAGGTCGTGCCGGCTGCACCGGGCAGGAGGAGGTCGGTGGCACCGACCGTGGCCCCGCCGCCGGAGTTACCGGACATGCCGGTACCGATGACGAAATGGACCTTTTCCTCCAGGGTCATGGCCTTGAGTACCTTGTCGATGGAAGCCTTGCCCAGCTGGGGCGTACCGCAGGCGCAGAGGAGCAGGCCTGCAGAAGAGAGAAGGATGATGGATTTTTTCATATACTTTGTAGAATGATACTTTTTCACACTACAAAGTTACGCAATCAAATGATAAGGGGACTTTTCCGTATGTTCATTTATTTGACCGTATTCACCCGCACATGTCACCCTGCTGTTTTTTTCGCGCATTCGGGACATACGCCCTTGACGAGATACTCGGTCTCTTCCGGTACGAAGCCTTCAGGGAGGATGACCTGGGGGATGCGCACGTCGGGCAGGCAGAAGGTCCTGTGGCATATCCTGCACGCCAGGTGGACGTGACCTGTGCAGTGCAGCGTGTCGTCGTGGCTACAGACGCAATATTTGTGCGAACCGGAGCCGTCGTCGATGTCGTGAAGCAGGTGCGCTTCGCTGAAGACAGACAGGGTGCGGAAGATTGTGGACTTGTCGACCGTCGGCAGCGCATCCTCGAGATCGGACAGGCTGAAAGCGCCGGTGAAAGAGCGGCGCAACTCACGGAAAATGAGAAGGCGGACCGCTGTGACGCGGATTCCGGCCTTCTCAAGTATCTGTTCTTCAGTCAATTGATTCTTATTCTCCATATTTCTGAACCTTCAGGGCGCGCATGGCATTCAGAACGGCGAGTACCGTAACGCCGACATCGGCGAATACTGCCATCCACATCGTGGCGATCCCTATGCTTGCAAGCAGCAGCACTGCAATCTTCACGCCAATGGCGAACCATACGTTCTGCCGCGCTATGCGGATTGTGCGGCGGGCGATGCGGACCGCGAGCGCGACCTTGGTGGGTTTGTCGTCCATGATGACGATGTCGGCGGCTTCGAGGGCGGCGTCGCTTCCCAGGCCGCCCATCGCCACGCCGACATCGGCGAGGGCTAGAACCGGAGCGTCGTTGATGCCGTCTCCGACGAAGGCGAGAGTGCTGCCGGGCTCCTTGGAGGCGAGCAGCGTCTCCAGGTGCTCCACCTTGCCGGCAGGGAGAAGTTCGGCGTGGAATTCGTCAAGCCCGAGGCTCTCCGCGACGTGTGCGGCCACTTCCTTGCGGTCGCCGGTCAGCATCACTGTCCGTTTCACTCCCACCCGCTTGATGGCGGCGACCGCCTCCTCGCTGTCTTCCTTGACCTTGTCGTTGATTACGATATGGCCGGCATATTCACCATTGATTGCCACGTGGATTATGGTCCCTACATCATCGGGGCAATTGTGCCAGGCGGCGCCGACCGCTTCCATCATACGGGGATTGCCGACGCAGACCAGATCGTCCCCCACGCGTGCCTTGACTCCCATGCCGGCCATTTCCTCGACATCGCTGACCTGGCAGCCGTCAGTCGCCTCATCCGGGAACGCATCCCTCAGGGCTGCGGCTACCGGATGGGTCGAGAAATGCTCGACGTGCGCGGCGAGGTGCAGGAGCCGGTGCCCGTCGCAGGTCTCCGGATGGACGGCTTCGACCGCGAACTGTCCGTGCGTCAGCGTGCCGGTCTTGTCGAAGACCACTGTCCCGACTTTGGCCAGCGAGTCCATGAAGCCTGCTCCCTTTACGAGGATGCCCCTGCGGGATGCGCCGCCGATGCCTCCGAAAAAGGTGAGGGGCACGCTGATGACCAGCGCGCAAGGGCAGGAGACCACAAGAAACATGAGTGCGCGGTACAGCCAGGTAGGGAATGCATCAGCGAAGTGCCCGCTGAAGAGCGGAGGGAGGATTGCAAGGGCTATGGCGGCGAAGACCACCACGGGCGTATACACCTTGGCGAAGCGTGTGATGAAGGCCTCGCTGCGGGACTTGCGCTCGCCGGCATGCTCCACAAGGTCGATGATCCGTGAAACCGTGCTTTCGCCGAAAGGCTTGACCGTGCGGATGCGGACGGCTCCCGTGAGATTCACGCATCCGGAGAGTATTTCGTCGCCGGGGGCGAGTTCGCGGGGGACGCTCTCGCCCGTAAGGGCCTTGGTGTCAACCGATGTGGCACCCTCGAGGATCACTCCGTCAAGGGGCACTTTCTCTCCGGGACGGACGACCAGGATCTCGCCGACCGCCACCGATGAAGGGTCGGTATCGACTACCGAGTCTTCGCGCTCGGCGTGGGCGATGTCCGGCCTGATGTCCATCAGGTGCTCGATGCTGTCGCGGCTGCGGCCCTCTGCGATGCCTTCGAAGAGTTCTCCTATCTGGAAGAAAAGCATTACGAATACGGCCTCGGGGAAGGCTGTCCCAGCACCGGGAAGGAAGCCGATGAAAAGGGCACCGAGGGTGGCGACGGACATCAGGAAATGCTCGTCGAAGGCGTCGCCGTGTGCGATGCCTTCGGCTGCTTCACCAAGGGTTTCGTGTCCGATAAGGAGATATGGAACAAGATAGACCAGGAGCAACTGCCAGGTCGTGAGGTTGCACTTTTTCTCTATGAATACTGCAATAGCGAGCAATACTGCCGTGGCGGCGATGAGGAACAGCTGCTTTTTCACCCCGCCTTCCTCGTGTTCGTGGTGATGCTCATGATGATGCTCATGGTGCTCGTGATGATGCTCGTGTGACATATTATGTGTTTCTTTGTTTTCCTGGTGCAAAGATAGATGGTTGTCCCTGCAACCGGGTTGCAAACAAAGAACGGCCGCCATCCGGGCGGCCGTCAGATGTCATTTTCCGGCTTTGTCCGAGGATTCATACTCCCGGAGTGCCTTGATGGCGTGCGGGCAGAGAAGGAGCAGGGCGAGGACGTTGATCCAGGCCGTGAGCCCGACTCCGATGTCTCCCAACTGCCATACGACGTTGGCTTCGCGGACCGAACCGAATATTACCATTACCAGCAGTACGAAACGATAGGCCCAGATGAGGGCTTTCTCGGTCTTTGCGGACTTGTTGCGGCCTGTGAAGAGGTAGATGATGCTGGACTCGGTGTAGAAATAGTAAGCCATCAGCGTGGTGAAGGCAAAGAACACGAGGGCGATGCTGACGAAGGCGCTTCCGAACCCGCTGAAGGCAGAGTCGACTGCGGCCTGGGTGAACCCGACGTAGTTGGCTCCGAGTTCGGGAGAATTGGCGACAAGCATTTCGCCGGTCTTGGCGTCGAGGATGTTGTAGGTCCCGGAACACAGTATCATCAGTGCCGTGGCGGTACAGACGAGCAGGGTGTCGACATAGACGGAGAATGCCTGGGCAAGGCCCTGGCGGGCGGGGTGGGACACGGCGGCGGCTGCCGAGACCATTGCTCCGCTGCCCTGGCCGGCCTCGTTTGAGAAGATTCCGCGCTTGACACCCATCATGATCGTGGAGCCGAGGATGCCGCCGGCGACGGGCTGTATACCGAAGGCTCCGTCGACGATGGTCTTGAGCACGGCAGGGACCGCATCCAGGTGCTGACAGATGATGATGATCGAGAAGATAATGTATCCCAGCGCCATGAAGGGCGTAATGATCGAAGCCACGCGGGAGATGCTCTTGATGCCTCCGATGATGACGAGACCGAGCAGGAACGCCATCCCGAGGCCTGCCGCGAGCGTGGGAAGACTGAAGGAATTGGTGAGGGCACCGGCCACGCCGTTGGCCTGGACCGTCGGAAGCAGTATGCCGTAGCCGACGATGGCGAGGATGGAGAAGAGGATGCCGAGCGAGGGCTTATGTAGACCGTGCTCGATATAACTGGACGGACCGCCCCTGTAGCCTGTGGAATGGTTGAACTTGAACACCTGTGCAAGCGTTGACTCCACGAAAGCCGTCGAAGCGCCGAAGAATGCGATGATCCACATCCAGAACACCGCCCCGGGCCCGCCGAGGGCGATGGCAGTGGCCACGCCGACGATGTTGCCGGTTCCGACACGCCCTGAAAGGGCTATGCAGAAGGCTTCGAAGGATGAGATACCGTGTTTCTTGCCGGACTTGTCAGTCTCCGCCTTGGCGAAAAGCGAGCGGATCATCAGGCCGAAGCGCCGTACCTGGACGAAGCGGGTGCGGAAAGAGAAATAGAGGCCTGCACCGACCAGGAGCACCACCAGAAGGGGGTTCCAGACGATGTCGTTGATGACTGAGACTATTCTTTCAAACATGGGGAATGTGGGGTTTTAAAGGATAATCAGCGTTTGTATATGTTGAAGCGCCACGTCATGCCTATGTCGTAGTTGTTGATGTGGTCGTGGTTGTCGCGGAAAAACACCGCGTGCAGGCGGAGATTGTCGTTTCCCAAAGGGAAATATTCGACGCCGCATCCGCCGTAGAGGTAGTTGTGACCCGCCGGTAGCGCGGTGTCATAAGAGCGCCCGAACTCGTCGACGTTGGCGGCGTCGTTCTGCTCATAGCCGAACTTCGTGCACAGATTCCATTTCCCGACCGTCCAGATGGCCTTCATGATGACCGTCCAGTCGGAGAAGAAACGCTCCTGCTTGAAGGAGGCGCGGTTCATGAGATCCAAATCTACCACCAGGGCGCCAAGGGGGAATTTGTTGCCCAAGGCTATATAGTTCATCTTGCGATGATACTCATCTTCGACGATATTGAAACTCCATAGCGTCTTCCAGTATTTGTGCGGCCGTCCGCTCCAGTAGAGGTTGTACGAATAGGCGTCCTGGAGCCCTGACGAGACGGGAGAAGGGGAGAATTGGAATATGACCTCCTGCCCCGGCGCGTACGAGTAGTGTGCCGAAGCTCCGAAGGCGTAGTACTGGTAAAGGTGGCTGAGGAATGCGCTGTAGTAGTAGACCTCGATGGGAGGGGAGTCGAACTCGTAGCCGCCGACGAGGATGCCCTGCTTGCCGAAGGTAAAGGACCACCTCGGGGTGGCCTGCCAGTTGATCCAGAGGAAGTCGGTGGCGTTGAAAGGGTTCTGCTCGTCTATCTTCTTGTTCATCCTCTGGCGGATGCGGAAGGTGATGTTGTCGGAAAGGTGACCCTTGAAATGGACGTTGAAGTAGTCCCCCTGGAAATGCGTGTCGTAGACGCCGTCGATGGTCTGCTGGTGGAAGGTGGCTCGGGTGTCGACCGATATCTCGTCGATATGCGTCTGCTGCGCCCTCAGGAGGGGGGCGCAGCACAATACTGCCGCCGGAATCAGGACGGCAGCCCGTGCCCGGAACCGGCGGAGCATCGTTATTTCAGCTGAAGCCCGTCCATGAAGGCGTTACCTACGGTCTCGCCCAGTACGATGTACTTGTTGTTGAACGGGTCGAAGGTGATGGGACGGATCTTGGAGGGGTCGACCTTGCCGTTGACGTCCAGCACGGACGCAGCGACGGAGACGTTGACTATCTCACCCTTGAGGATGCCGGTCCCTTCGTCGTAGGAGATCAGGCGGCACTCCAGAGCCAGCGGCAGTTCGTCGATAAGCGGAGCGTCGACGTAGGACGAGTGCGTGGCGTGCCAGCCGGCACGTTCGAACTTGTCCGGCACTTTGTTGCCGGAGACAACCCCGACGTAGTCGCAGGCGACCAGCTGGTCGGCTGTACCCATACTGATGGTGAATGCGCCGCGGCTGCGGAGGTTGGCCACGGTCTTGTGTCCCTTAGACAGGCAGAGGGTCATTTCCTTGTAGTCGCTTGTGCCTCCCCAGGCGGCATTCATGGCGCAGGGAGTACTGTTCTCGTCGTATGCGGCGATGATGAAGACGGGCTGGGGATAGCAGAATGGCTTGGCCCCTAAATTCTTTCTTTCCATGGTAAGCGATGGTAGGTTTTAGTGTATCTGCAAAAATATAAAAAAATCCTTAAAAACTTTACACGGAAAGGCGGGAAATCAATAAGCCCGGCTTTGTTGGCGTGCCGCGCGCCTGGCCGACCTGGCGGTCCTGCGCTGCGGCTGGTCGACGGCAGGGGTGGTGAGCCTCTTGAACTCCTCCCTGGCCTTCCTCATCTGCTCGAGGAAACGTTCGCTCGTGTGGAGCTTGGCGTAGGCCGCACTGGCGGCGAGGTAGCCCGCGTCGACGTCGCTCTGCCAATGGGCGCCGACTATGACGCGGCTCTCGCCGTACATCAGGCCGCGGGCGAGAAGGGTGTCGGCCTTGGCAGGATTGATCTCCGTCAGGAGCAGGGCTGCGCTCCATCCGAGGATGGTGTGGCCGGAAGGGAAGGAGCCGTTGCGGGACAGGCTGGCTTCGGAATCAGGGGTCAGCGTGTGCTCGTTGAATACCAGGAAAGGACGGCGGCGCATATAGTGTTTCTTGGGGAGGGTGCAGATGCTGTCGCAGGTGGCGGTGCCTTCTTGCAGCACGCGGTAGATTTCGGGCGTGCCTTCACGGGAGATCTCGAGGCCGAAGGGGCCGCTGAACTCCTGGATGATGTAGCGGAGGCTGTATTCGGCATCGCGCCTGGCTATTTCTGCGCGGACGGGGTCCTTGCGCATCGATTTGCCCCACATATACTGGGATACGTCGTACGTGAACTTGTTGATGATGCTGTCAGGAGGCGCGGGTAGCCATTTGGTGAGGTCGGGCATCTCGCCCGTGGTGAAATAGGCGTCGACATGTTCCCTGACATACTGCGCCCGTGCGGATGAGATGCCACAGATGATCAGGATGGCGGCGAGTTTAAGTCCTGTAAGATTTTTCATAATGGTAAGGTTTGTGTTTTCAATGTGGGTCAAAGTGCGAGGGCGTCGCGGACGTTGGCGATCGAGACGGCGCTGTCCTCCAGCATGTGCCTGGAGCCGTACTGCTCCACGGTGAACCAGCCGTCGTAGCCGCTGCCGGTGAGTATGCCGATGATGTCCCCGATGGGGATGCAGCCTTCACCGGCAGGGACGCAGGCCATGTTGGTGGGTGAAGTGCGATCCTTAAGGTGGACGTGCCTGATACGGCCCTTGAAATGCCCGAGGCACTCCATGGCGTCCTCTCCTGCGAACAGGAAGTTGCCGGAGTCGAATACCAGGCCGAGATCCTTGGAGACGGCGAACAGAGAGTCGATCCTCTCTGTGTTGTAGCAGAGCGAACGGTTGTTGTCGTAGTCTTCGACCATTATGTCAAATCCTTCGGCGGCGACCCTGGCGGCAAAGGCGGCTATGCGCTGCCTGGCGGCCGCCCTGTCGGCCCCGGAGAACCCTTCCGGCATCAGGCCGGTGACAAGCAGCAGCCTGTCGAAGCCCTTTTCCTTCATGAAGGCTATGGTCTTGTCCTCCAGCTCTTTCTGTTCTCCCTTGGAATAGTCGATATCGGTGATGGCACACGCGTGCTGGAACCCGAGGCTGTCGAGGGTCTTGATGCGGTCTTCGCCCTGGAAGACGCGGATGTCTGCGCCGGCGTAGCCCAGCTCCTTGATCCTGGCCGCAGCCTCGGCGAACGATATGCCTTCCTGGCGTGCTACGGTCTCGATATGGTCGCAGAAGATGGAAATCTTGGGAGCCTGCTCCTTATGGCAGGATACGGCTCCGATGCAGAGTGCCGCAAACAGGGCGAAGTTGAAGATTCTTTTCATATTTTATCAGGCTTTGATTATCCTTTGGTAAGCGAGGCGCTCGTCGCCCGAGGCCAGGTAGATGATGCCGCAGTAAGAGAACCCGTGCTCCGAGAGCAGATGCTGCATTATGCGGTTGTCGCGATGAGTGTCGATGCGGATGTTGGCCTCGCGCTCAGAGCACCACGCAAGCATGTCCTTGAAGATGCCATGGGCTTCCGGGAGACTGGCTATCCGGTGGATGACGTGGTAGGGGAGACTGTCGTCAAGCCAGTCTCCGCCTTCGATATAGGAGTAGGTGGGCTCGGGCGAAGGGAGGAACGCGAAATAGCCCGTGATGCGTCCGTCGTCGACTATGACGAAGCCGCCGTTGCGCTCGCGGTCGGCGTCGATGGCTTCGGCAGAGGGGTATTTGTCTCCCCATTGGCGAAGGTTGCCGGACGAGCGCATGATGCCCCTGGCGGCCTTCATGACCGCGAGGATGGCTTCGGTGTCCGAGGCCTCGGCTAGCCTTATCGTCCTCATTATTTCAGCGCCTCGACGAGTTCATCGATGGAACCGACGACTGCATCGAAGAGTTTGTACATTAGCTCCGGCTCCTGCATCTCCGGGATATAGACGACGGTTTTCATCCCGCGGCCCTTGCACCAGCCGGCCTCGGTGTGGGCCGAGCGGCCGCTGGGAAGGATGAGCACGCAGGTGTCGGCCCACTCGAGGGCCTCGAGATCGGCGGCGAACTGCCGCTCGGCCTTGGGATGACGTAGGCCTTCCCTGTACTCTTCGAAGGTCCAGTCGGGAGCATTCTCGTCCAGCTCGGTCCATCTGAAACCGTTCCCTCCGTGCGGGGGATGGCGGAAATCATACACTTCGTGCCCTTCGGCACGCAGGCGTTCTACTACGTCGGGGAAGAATTTGTTTCTCCAGCTGGAGGCTGCATAGATCTTTGCCATAGTCCTGTTTCGTGGTTCAGGCGAATATACGGATAATCCGCCGAACTGCCAAGGATGCCGGCAAGTTCTTGCCTATTCTTTCTTCAACTCGACGGCCGGATTTGCCCTTGCGGCTTTCAGTGTCTGCCACAGGACGGCGAGGAAAGAGATGGCCAGGGTGATGGCAACGGCGAGCACGAAGATCCACCAGTATCCTTCCAGCCTGAAAATGAAATCTTTGAGATATTCCTGCGCCGCAAAGACGGCAATCGGGATGCCGATCAGGCAGGCGATACCGACGAGAACCATGTAATCACGGATAGAGCGCCGTGCCTCAGTGTCCACCGTGCCCCCGAATACCTTCCGGACAGCGATGTCGCGCGACTTTTCGTCGGCATAATACGTACTCATGGCGAGGAGGCCCAGCAAGGAGATCAGGATGGAAAGCAGCATGAATATCTCAACCAGGCGCATGTTGTTCCGGGCTGGTTTCATGGCTTCCGCAAAGTTATCATCGAGCCACGACGGGTAATTCAAGTACACCTCACGCTCCTTGGCGTAAGCTTCATATGTCTCCATGATCTTCGAATAGGCTTCCTTCCTGTCCCCGGTCGTCTCGATAAGGAAGCTTCCTATCCAGATGTCTTCAGGACGTACGACGGAAATGATGGCATATCCCTCTTCTCCCATGTTGGCATTATTGGTGGGAAATGCCTTGAATACCCCGGCCAACTGGTCACAGCCCGACGTCCTCTGGGACAGTTCGCTGATATCGTGATATACGTCATCCAAGCCGGTGGCGGCAAAGCTTTCGTCGGAAAACCATACGCTGTTGAAGACCGGAGCATTATAATCCTCGATAATCTCGAAGTCCAACATCCGGAAAGCAGTACTGTCCATCCTGTAAAACTGATACAGTATGTCCTTCCCGTCCCTGGTGGTACTGTATTGTCCGCCTGTACCCACGCCGGGCGCACCTGAACACTTGCCGATGCGTTTCACGAATGGAAGGCGCTCCAGTGCATCCTTCAGCGGCGTATCGTCTTCCATGGTGATGAAGGACAGGGAGAACTTGTCCGTTATATTGCAATGCATCGGCCTGTGCTGGGTCTTGCGCATCTGCGCCTCCATCGTAATGGCAAGTGCGATCAGGATGACGGCGAGAACGTTCTGCAGCACGATGAAGACTTTGCTGAAGACCATCTTGGTCTTTCGCCGGTATCCTCCCTTCATCACTTCCAACGCATTATACTTGCCGGCCATCAACGCGGGTACGGCACCGCAGATGAAGCCTACCGCCAAGATGATCAACAAATAAGCGATGATATATCCCGGAGCCCAGGCAATCCTTATGGGTACGTTAGGATAGCTCAGGAGCCTGTTCATCATCGGGCAGAACGCCTCGGCCAGTAGGAGCCCGGCCCCGAAGCACACCGCCGTGAAAAGGATGGATTCACCGATGTATTTGCCCACGATGTTCTCCTTCGACGCCCCGGACAACTGTCTCACGGCCATTTCCTTTGCCCTCTTTCCCGTCAGTGCGACCGAGAGGTTCACATAGTTGAAGATGGAGGAAAGCAGGAGCATGAGCCCCACCAGAAGCAGAATACGTATGGTTCTCAAATCCCCATGCTGGAACAGATTATCCGTATCCGTGAAAAACAACTCATCAAAACGGGTCAACTCCAGATGATCGAAGAAAGACTGTCCATACATGTCCGGATAAACATTCTTGCAAACCGCTTCCAGTTTATCATACAACACTTTCCGATCCGTTCCTGGACGTACCTTGATGAAGCAGATGGTACTTCCGAAATTATCGAACGGCTGCCAATAGTCCTTGTAATTGTCTACGGAAAGGAAAGCTTCCACAGGTTTCATGACAGTTCCCCGTGTATCTTCCACCACGGCTCCTACGGTATACTCCGTTCCGCTCAGAGTCAGTCTGTCTCCCACCGAAAGATCCATCCTTCGGGCGAAGAATTCCGAAACGACGATATTGGAAGGAGAGGATATCACATCGGCGCTTCCTTCCACGAATCGGTAGCAGGGCAGCAGGTCGAAGAATTGACGGTCGACGGCCGCGCCCCACAGGATTTCGTTCTGCCCATAAGTGGGTGCGACGGTACAGAACGCGGCAACCGATTCTATTTCCGGGATTTCGGTAATGACACCGGGGAAGCCGTAGGTGAGCCCCGGATAACCTGGCAGTCCGGGGACATATATCAGTTCCCTATACGGATTCTCCCGGGTCACAGACAATTGTTGCCATACATAGCTGCCGATGATGATCACGAACGCCAGGCTCACGATGAGCCCCGCCGCCTCTATGGCGGTGTAAAGCTTATTGCGGGACAGGAATTTGAGGTAACTTTTCATGCTATTCTTTCTTCAGTTCCACTGCCGGATTGGTCTTCGCGGCCTTCATTGTCTGCCAGAGGACGGTGCCAAAGGCGATGGCCAGCGAAATGATGACCGCCACCACAAACACCCATCCGTAACCATCAATGCGGTAGTCAAAGCGCGCCATATAGAGCTGGGCCGCCCAGTTGGCGATGGGGATCCCGA
>JAEEGL014639976.1_pt1 | contig 20492 bp, 14 predicted proteins | sample 9134231 | NCBI WGS metagenome assembly JAEEGL01 (sample SAMN16246548, study PRJNA631951) | gut metagenome | biome: gut microbiome; feature: rumen; material: fiber-attached | host: Bos | place: Iran: Karaj | collected 2018-10
CAAAATACGATTCGAACCAACACTGGAAAGAATGTATAATCTGCCAAAAGAAAACAGATATACAAAATCACTCATATAGTGAGGCATGGACAATGGGAGACAGCTGTGCACAAAGTAATAAATTAGTACATGCTTGTTCTTGTGGTTATTCTTATCAAACACCAAACACAAGAGCACATAGAGATGTAAGAGGATGTGTTTCTGAAAGTAACACATATCACACAGTAAATCAATGTTTTTATTGTAGAGATAAAGCAGATGCATATAGTGAAATACATTATAATGCAGGTGGACAATTAGGATGTAGTACAGGTAGAAGTGGAACATGTTCTGCTTGTGGTGCATATATAGATGGTACTCAACACGAAGCATGGTTAAATCCAAATGTAACTAACGAAGTTGGAAATCATGATGAAAAACATGTTCAAGATGCTAGTTGTGTAAAATGTGGAAAAACATTAGTATCAGATTATTGGGCAGACATATCATATAATGGCACAAGAATGTACTATACTCTAAGAGTTAGATATAACTGGAATATAAGTGCTGCACAAAGCTTTAGTGCGGGCCCTGGATTCTATCCTGGAAATTCAGGTACAGTATATAATTCTAGCCATAGTATAAATGGCAATGAAGTTACATATCATATTGAAGCTGAAATGCCAGCAAATTATGAAAAATCAACTTGCTTGTATTATAATCCAACTGTGACAACAGCAGATGGTACAAGATTTACAATTCACCAAGACTCAACTGTAATACCAGAAAAAACAACACCACAAAATACTAATGTTGTTCAAGTAGATGTTACTTCACAAGATGATTGGGCAACAGCAAAAAGAATAACAATTTCTGGTACAGAAAATTATTGTACATATGTAAATATTACAGTAAAAGATGAAGAAGGAAACGTATATGCAGATAATGCGAAAGCTTTAGTAAATGGTGGAAGTTATTCATATAGCTTCATACCAAGAGTTGAAGCAGATGCAAATGGTAAAGTTTTAACTGCATATATTACAGACTCACTTGGAAACCAAACAACAAAACAATTTACAATATACAAAATAGATAACTATGCTCCAAAAATTGTAGGAGATTTAGAAACATCAACAGAGTGGTCAAGATCTAAAGACTTTACATACCACGCAACAGATGGTGGTATAAAAGAAGTAAAAATCGGATTTGGAGAAGAAAGCGAAGAACAACTTGCAGATGAAGTAAATGGAGTATTTGAAAGAGAATACACATTTGTTGGAGATGTATATGGTACAACAGTTACTCGTGTATATGCAACAGATGGACTTGGAAATGGAGCTACAGCATATGTTAAAATTTCAAATTTAGATAATACTGCTCCAACTGTTACTAATGCTTCTAAACAATTAGTGCTATTAACAGATGATTCTAAAGTAGATATAACAGCCACAGCAAATGATATGAACACAGCACTAAACGCTGAAGGTTCTGGCGTAGTAGCATATATGATTACAGATAGTACTACAAAACCAGAAGAAAACGATAGCAGATGGCAAGAATCAAATGTATTAAGTGTAACAGAAAATGGAACATATTACATTTGGGCTAAAGATGCTGTAGGAAATGTATCAAATTACAAACAAATAGATGTAACTGAACTTATGTCTGAATACACAGTTAACCATTACTTAATGGATGTAAATGGTACAACTTATACTTTAAAAGATACAGAAAATTTAACAGCTAAAACAAATACAAAAGTTACTCCAGATGTAAAATTCTATGAAGGATTTACAGCTCCAGAAACTGAAACAAAAAATATTGCATCAGATGGCTCTACAGTATTTAATTACTACTATACAAGAAATCAATACTATGTAAAACTAGTAACAGACGATGGTATTGAAAGTTTAGTAGGTGAAGGACTATATTACTATGAAGATGTGATTCAAATAGATGCAAATGTTAAAGACGATTATGTTTGGGATAAATGGACAATGAATGAGGAAACTACTGAAAAAAATCACACAGTAACAATTCCTGCATATAGTATTGTTTACCAAGCAAATACACTAAAGAAATGTGATGTTACAACACACTATGTAGATTTCTTTACAAATGAAAATATAGCAGAAGATGATGTACAACACAAAATACAAAAAGATGAATATACAACTACTCAAATAGATATAGATGGATATACATATTATGAAAGCCAAGGAGAAACAGAAGGAACAATTGGTATTAATGATATTGAGGTAATATACTATTACAAGAAAAACTCTTCAATAACAGCACAATATGAAGATTATTATACTCATGATGTAATAAGCTCAGAAGTAGTTAAAAATGGACAAGAAGGAGATGCTTATTCTACAGAGAAAAAAGATATAGATGGTTACCTATATTTTGAAACTCAAGGTGTCTCAGCAGGATTATTACAACATGAACCTACAGTTGTAAAATACTTATACAAAAAGATATCTACTGTTACAGTAAGATATGTAGATGCAGCAACAGGTAGAGAAATAGCAGATGAAATAAATACAAAATATGTAGAAAATGCAAATTATGAAACTGGAAGAAGAACAATTGCTGGTTATACTTGGGTAGCAGATAGTGGTAATACATCAGGTGTTATGGGTAGATCAGACATTGTTGTAACATACCTATACAACGCAAATACATCTGTAAATGTTAGATATATAGATGTAAATACTAATACAGATATTGAAGCATCAGAAGAAATAAGAGGTAAAGAAGGAGATACATATACAACTACACAAAAAGATATCTCAGGATATAGATTTGTAGGAGTAGATGGACAAACTTCAGGAACTATGAGTGCAGCTGGCACAACAGTTACATATAAATATGAAAAATTATCTAAAGTATATGTATACTACGTAGATGAAACTTCAAACACTTCATTATACTCAGTTGAACCAACTACATATTCTCAAGGTGCAAGCTATTCTACAGTTAAAGTAGATATTACTGGATATACATATTCACAAGATTCAGGAAATACTACAGGAACAGTAGGAAGAGACAATATCTATGTAACATATTATTACAAGAAAAACACAGGATATACAGTTAAGTACTTAGATTACTACACAAGAGAACCTTTAGTACCAGACGTTGAAATCCCAGGTGTAGATAGACAACCATATACAACAGAGCAAAAAGATATCGAAGGATATGAATTTGCAGAAGTAATTGGACTTCCAAGTGGTTTAATGGATGCAGAACCACAAACAATAACTTATAGATATAAAAAATTATCTAACTTAATTGTTCATCATATTGATGCAAATACAGGTGAACAACTTCATGAAGATACAATTACAACATACAGACAAAAAGATAAATATGAAGCAAATCCAGTAAATATTCCAGGATATGTATTAGTAGAGTCTCCTGAAGTTACAACTGGAAAAGTAGATAGAGAAGATATAGAAAAAACATATTATTACAAAGAAATCTCTAATGGATTAATAGTAAAATATGTAGATATTAAAACAAATGAAGTTCTAGATCAATTAACATTTACTGGAAATGTAAATGATGAAATCGAAATAGAATATAAACCAATCATCCAATATTATAGAGTAGATGATTCAAGACCAGATAAAGAAATTGTAGTTCTTACAAATGAACCACAAGAAGTAATATACGAATACGTAAGAAGATCTGAAGTAGTATTTAGAGGAATAGATCAAGATACAGGAGAAGTATTATACGAAGCTGTATTAGATGATACAGGTGTTGAAGGAGAAACATATGAAGTAAATCCTAGAGTCGTAAATGGATATACTTTAGTAAAAATTCCGGAAAATGCTAGAGGAACATATTCTAGAAACAACCCAGTAGTTGTATTCGAATATAAGAAAGACGCTGGAACAGTAGAAGTTAAATATGTAGAAAAAGCAACAGGAGAATTACTAGATAGTAAAACTTTAACAGGAAGCTATGGAACTACATATACTACTCAAAATAAAGAAATAACAGGATATAGATTCTTAGAAGTAGTTGGACAAACTACAGGTGTATTTGAAGTTACATCTAAAGAAGTTACATATTACTATGAAAGAATATCTTCAACTGTAACACTTAAATATATAGATGAAGATGGAAATCAATTAGATGCAGAATCTAAATCTGGAAATATGGGAGATACATATAACTTCACATTAAAAGAAATTAATGGATATGAAGTTGTAGATACACCAGCATTAAGTGGTACATTCTCAGATACAGATTTAACTTTAATAGTTAAACTTAAAAAAGTAGAAGAACCAGTAGCAACTGGAACAATAATTGTAAATCTTTTAGACAAAAATGGAAGAAAAATTGGTGAAAGTATAGTAAAAACAGATGAAGTGGGACAAACAATAACTATTAATCTTCCAGAGATTGAAGGTTACAGAATAGTTGGAGATAATACAATTACAGCTACATTTGTAAATGGTGAACTTGTATATGATATAAGATACGAAAAAATCCCAGAAACTGTATATTCAAACATAACAGTAAAATTTGAAGATGAGAATGGAAATCAAATAAGACCAGCTCAAACTTCAAGAGCAGAAGTAGGAAAAGCATTCACATTTGCTGCTCCTCAAATTGAAGGATATAACATTGTAGAAAATGCTAATATTAATACAACTTACACTGAACATGACCAAACATTTACAATTAAATATCAAGCTATACCACAAATAAAATACGGTACAATAGTAGTTAAATTTGTAGATGAAAATGGAAATGAAATAAGAGGAAGCAAAACTACAAGAGATGAAGTTGGTAAAGAATTCACATATGATGTACCAGAAATTGAAGGCTATACAATTAATGGTCAAACAACACTTACCGCAACATTTACTGAAGAAGAACAAATCTTAACTGCAACATATACAAAAAATCAAGAACCAGAAATTGAATATGGTAAGATAATTGTAAAATATGTAGATGAAGATGGAAATGAAATTAAACCAGCAAAAACATATACAGGTGAAGTAGGTAAAACATTTACTGCAACAGCACCAGAAATAGAAGGATATGAACTTGTTGGAAATAAACAACTTACAGATACATATGTTACAGGAGAAAAAACATTAACAGTTTCATATAAACTTGTTGAAACTCCTGTAGATCCAGGACACAAAGATGATCCGGTTGAACCTGAAAAACCAGAAGAAAAAACTGCTGAAGAAAAAACAGTAGACACAGGGGATATCAATTTATATGGATTACTTGCTATGGCATTAGGAAGTGTTCTAGTAATAAAAAAAGAGATTAAAAAATCTCTAGAAAAATAAAAAACAAAACAGACGGGTAAATTTGAATTTTACCCGCCTTTTTATATCAATTATAAAGTTAACAACAGTATTAATAATAATTAAAAATAAGTACCTTTTTAAACGTTTAAAGAGCATTAAAATTAATTAATGCCCTTTAAAATTATTTTCTTTTAAAATAATATCTAAATAGTAGTCCAATACCTGCTGCAATTAGACCAATTATTATAATATAATCAAATAGTGTCATATGTTGTAGAGTTATTCCTGTGTTCATAATAACACTAACTACAATTAGTATTCCACCAACAGCAGATAATATTTTTGCCCATAGAGATTTAGGATCATAAAACATCCAAATAATACCAAATATAAGTGGTAATATAACTAAGCCAAATCCAATACTAAATCCCCAGATGCTAAATCCGAAAAATCCAGACACTACATTAATTTTTCTACTTAGAATAAATAGACCAATTATTAATAGAAGTGCACCAACAACAAAATGAAGTGGATCTCTTTCTTTTTCAGGTGTGTTTTTCTTAACATCATCTACAATTTTTTCAATTGTGCTTTTTTCATCTTTTTCACTCATTTTTTTCACCTCATAATTTAACTTACATATATATTATACTATAAAAGCCAAAAATGGTAAATATATGTAATGTACAAATTGCAAAAAGTGTGGTATAATAGTCAAGCATGAAATTATACAAAAGAAGAAAAATAATTTTTGAGGAGGGATTAGTATGTTTAATAATTTCGAACTACTAAAAATTGGTGATCCAAGTCTAAAAATTGGTTCAAAAGAAGTAGAGCTAGATCTACTAGAAGCAGGAAAGTATGATGCTATGATTAAAGTAATTAAAAGCATAGCTCAACAAAATAATTATTTTGAAGTTACTGCACCACAGGTGGGAATTCACAAAAGAATTGCTGCAATTAAAATTGATCTTATGGATGAATCAATACCACAAAGTATAGACGATATTCCAGTTAAAATTATGATCAATCCTAAGATTAAGTTTATTGATGGCGCTCCATATGATACGTATTATGAAACATGTGAAAGTGCACCAGGAAGAGTGTTTGCAAAAGTTAGATGGGATGACATTTTCTTAGAGTACTTTACTCCAGAATGCATCAAAACTCAAATTTTTGTCCATGGACATGCTGCTCACGTAGTGCAACATGTATTAGAACATCTAGATGGAAAAGAAATATTGGAGTTGGAAAATGAGGAAGAAGAGGTAATTCATCACCATAGATAATATAAAAAATGATAGATTAATTTCTATCATTTTTTTATGCTTAAAAAGTATTTAAATAATAATAGTTTTAAGATATAATTATAGTATCTAAGGAGGAATTAATATGTCAGTAAAAATAATGTATTATGTACATGGTACAACAACAGATAATGAACTACATGTATCATCTGGATGGAAAAATGTTGAACTATCTCCAAAAGGAATAGAGCAAAGTTTTGCATTAAAAGAAAAAGTACCAATGGATAAAATAGATATAGTATTTTGCTCAGACTTAAAACGTGCGGTAATATCTGCAAACAATATATTCGGTGGAGTAAAAGAAATAATAGAGGACAATAGAATACGTGAATGTAACTACGGAGACTTAGATGGAAAAGATACTTCTCTAGTAAAATATGAAGAGCATATAGACAATCCATTTCCAAATGGTGAATCATTAAAAGATGTAGAAGCAAGAATTAGAAACTTCTTAAATTACTTAAAAGAAAACTATGATGGTAAAACAGTTGCACTTGTTGCACATAAAGCACCACAACTTGCAATAGAAGTACTAACTATGAATAAAACGTGGGATGAAGCAATAGCTACAGACTGGAGAAAGACTAAAGCATGGCAACCAGGTTGGGAGTACGAAGTTAAATAATAAATAAGAGGTGTTCATATGATTGAGTATATTGGATTAGATATTGGTGGAACAAATATACGAGTAGGAGCAATAGATGAAAAAGAAAGACTTGTGTGTTTTTCATCTCAAAAAACAATGGAAAATGTAAAGACTGCAAATGATTTATACAAGAAAATTAAAAGTATGATACAAAGCATTACTGCTTTTGAAAATGTTAAGAAAATCGGAATAGGATATCCTGGAGCAATAGACAAAAATGGTAATATAACAACATCTAGAAACATCCCTGTTTTTAAAGATTTTCCACTAAAAGAAAAAATTCAAAAAGATTTTAAAACAGAAGTAGTTATAGAAAATGATGCTAGAGTTGCTGCGTTAGCAGAAGCAATAAAAGGGGCGGGAAAAAACAGTAGAACTATTTGCTATGCCACTTTAAGTACAGGACTTGGGGGAGCAATTATAGAGGATAAAAAGATATTTAGAGGAGACAGAAATATAGCTGGATACTATTCTAGAATGATGCTAGACACAGAAGAAATAGCAGAACATAGACTTAGTGGCACTTCTCTAATAAACCTAGCAAACAAAGAATATAATTTGAAAGTATCTAATGTACAAGAAATATTTGCACTAGCTAAGAAAAATGATGCTGCAAAAAAGATTGTAGAAGATTTCAAAAAATATTTATTATCACTACTATTAAATATGTCTATTACTACATGCCCGAATATGATTATTCTTGGTGGTGGAGTAATGAAAGCAAAAAAATACTTCTTTGAAGAAGTAAAAGAAGAGTTTAAAAAGAAAGCACATAGTTTTGCAAAAGATACTGTAATAACTGAACCTAAATTAAAAGAACCAGGTGTAGTAGGAGCATGTTTACTTGCAAAATATGAATAAGAAAAATAAGACTAACAGAAATGTTAGTCTATTTTTAGATATAAAAAAAGAAAAGCGATTGCTTTTCTTTAATTTACGTACGGACTTGTTTGATGTAATATTTTTATCTTTTTTACGGTATGCTCTTCTATTTTACATGTCGGTTTGTAATTATATATTATTTTACCAGGATAATAATAATTGCAAATAACCAAAGCTCATGAGTGGTAAGTTCACTTACAGTGGAGTAAAATAGAAGAGTCATACGGAAAAATATAGGCTTCAATCAGCACTTAACTTATGCAAAAGATTATAAAATATACTATTTCTTTTGAAATAATATATAATAAAAAATTTTGCTCTATAAGCCGTCTGAAAGCACCTTTATATCTAGATATACTTTGCTGAGTGGTTTAATAAAGCCTACAAATCATTTTTACAAATGTTTGTAATAAAACATATTACATTAACTGATCAGGTCTTCAAACAAGTCAATTTGAGAAATTCTCATATATTCAATCGAAACGATGTTAACAAAATTAACTACATATTTATTATAACATATAGTTTACATAATGTCAATACTAATTGTTATTATTTTAAAAAAAAGCAAAAAAAATACAAGCCGAAGCTTGTATAATTATTCTGGTGGGAATGACCGGAATCGAACCGGTACGGGATTTGACTCCCGCAGGATTTTAAGTCCTGTGCGTCTGCCAGTTCCGCCACACTCCCTCTCGAGAACATCAATATTTTAACATCTTTAGAACCAATTGTCAATAGGTATTTTTCATTAATTTAAATTATTTTATGGGTTTAATAAATGTATTATGTTTATTATAATTATGAAAAATGTGACAAAAAATAGATTTTTATAACTAAATTGTTTAAAATTATTGTCAAACAAAATATTTGATGGTATAATATCTATTCGTGTAAAAGGAGGAATTATTATGGTAAAAATTCTATTTTACGATACAAAAGAATATGATAAAGAACTATTTAACAATTACAACAAAAACTATAATTTTGAAATCAAATACCTAGAAACAAAATTAAATCACGAAACAGCTCCACTAGCCCAAGGTTATGATGCTGTATGTATCTTTGTAAATGATATTGCAGACAAAGAAACACTAGATATTCTTAAAGAATGTGGAGTAAAACTTCTTGTATTAAGATGTGCAGGATTTAACAATGTAGATATTGCACACTTACCAGAAGGATTAAAAGTAGTAAGAGTACCAAGATATTCACCTAATGCTGTTGCAGAACATGCTGTAGCACTTCTTTTAAGTGTGGATAGAAAGATATATAAATCTTACCAAAGAACTAAAAAATATAACTTTACTTTAAATGGTCTTTTAGGTTTCGATATCCATGGAAAAACTGTTGGTGTAATAGGAACTGGTGCAATAGGTAAAGTATTTATCCAAATAATGAAAGGCTTTGGAACAGAAGTAATTGCTTATGATGTATATGAAGATAAAAAGGCTGAAGCAGAGCTTGGATTTAAATATGTATCACTAGATGAAATTTATGAAAGATCAGATATAATTTCACTTCATTGTCCACTTACTAAAGATAACGAAAATATGATAGACAAAGTTGCAATGAAGAAAATGAAAAAAGGTGTAGTAATAATTAACACAAGTAGAGGTAAACTAATTAATTCTAAAGACTTAATTAAAGCTTTATCTACTGAAAAAATAGGCGGAGTAGGATTAGACGTTTTTGATGATGAAGGAGACTTCTTCTTAAACGATATGTCAAACTCATATTATAGAAGCCCAGAACTATCTGTACTTCTATCAATGCCAAACGTAGTAATTACTTCACACCAAGCTTTCTTTACTAAAGAAGCATTAGATAAGATTGGTGAAGTTTCAATGGAAAACATTAAATCATTCTTTGAAAATGGAGAATGTGAAAATTTTGTAGAATAGGTATAACATAAAAATAGTGGGTAACCCCCACTTTTTTTATACCTATTTACTTTTTTCTAGTAAGTTAGCTATTGTTGTTGTACCAATTATTACGCCATTAACAATAATCATAGCAATCAAATTATGCATATTAAAAAAATGCTTTAGAGCATATTCTCTAATGCCTAAAACTGTATTTTTAGCATTTTGCCTAATCTCATCATAATCTAGGGCAAATTCATATTCTACTGGAGTATAAGCATAAAAAACTATAGTAGGAATATTATCTCGTATTTCTAATCTATGTGTTATTTGAATCATAAAATCACCATTAATATTATTAGAATTTAGGCTTGAAATATTCAAAAAATAAATATTTGTGGTAAAATATTTACGAGGTAATAAGTTATGAAAAAAGAAAACACAAAATTTAAAATATTTGCATATATACTTATTTTATGTTTTGTATTTGGAATTAATACTGTAAAAGCAAATACAGACATAACATCTCCATACTATGGAATATACAATGCAGAAGATATGGAGTTATTAATTGGAGAAAACACTACAGAAAAAATATCTATTGCAAGTATAACAAAAATCATGACAGCAATAGTAGCAATAGATAATATAGAAGATGTAAATGAAAAAATAACTATAGATACAGATATTATTTCTGGAAAAGTAGATACAGACTTAGTCACAGCTGGAATATATAATGGACAAGAACTAACATATTATGATCTTCTAGCCACAATGCTTGTACCTTCTGGAGCAGATAGTGCTGTATATCTACAAAATATAGTATTTAATGATGAAGAATTATTTATACAAAAAATGAACGAAAAAGCTACACAAATTGGAATGAATAATTCACATTTTGTAAATGTAACAGGACTAGATGATGATGATAATTATTCTACTATTGAAGATGTAGCAAAGATGATGAAATATGCTATAGACAATAACACATTAAAAGAAATAATGATGTTAAAAGAATACACAACAACAGATAACAATCTTACTGTTAAGAGTACTATAACAAATCTTGCTAAAAGAGCAGATATCACTACAAACTTAATACTAGGTGGAAAAACTGGAACAACAGGAGATGCTGGTATTTGTCTTGCAAGTTTTTCAAGAGATGAAAAAGAAAATGTAGATTTAATTGCAGTAGTAACTGGAACAAATATGTATTCTGCAAAACCTTTTAATGTAATAGATTCTATGGAGTTATATGAAGAAGTTATAACTCATTATCTATATAGACCAATAGTTTTAAAAGATGAATTATTAGTTAGAATTCCAACGCATCTTGCAAATATAGATATGGTAGAAATACACGCAAAAGAAGATATAAAAAAATACTTAGCAGATGTGGATTATGATAAAATTGAAATAGTATATGATGGCGTAGATTTAGTAGAGTATAACACTAAAGTTGGGACAAGCCTAGGAACAATAACATATTACTATGATGGAAAAGAAATTGGAAGAATGGATGCAACTTTAGAAGAAGATCTACACTTAGATATTAAAAAGTGGGCAATAGAATATAAAAAGGAAATAGTAATAGGAGTGGTAGCTTTCTTAAGCTTAATTGTTATTGCATTGCTATTCACTAAAAAGAAGGTAAAAAAATAATATAAATTTTTAGATAAAGGATACTGATTTTTCAGTATCTTTTTTTATACAAATATTAATAATATTACTTTAAATAATTATATTGTTTATGATATACTAATTACATAAGTTTAAGAGGTGAGATATATGTTTTGTAGAAAATGTGGTAATCCGTTGATTGAAAATGCAAAATTTTGTTCAAAATGTGGATGCCCTGTTGAAGCAGTTAAGCAAAATAACGAACAAATAGTGATGCAACAAACTCAGCCACAAGAACAACAACCTGTACAGCAAGTTGTTCAACAACAACCGGTTCAACAAGTTGTTTATCAACAAAATACACAAACAAACGTAGTAACTAATACAACAAATAATACAGCACAAAATACAAATAATAATCAAGAAAATAATAAGTCTAAAATGATATTAATTGGATTGACAGCTGGAGTAGTTGTATTAGTTATTATTTTTGTTGCGGTATTTTCAATTGCAATTAATCAAAACAGCAATAAGTATTATTTTAATCCTTCTGCTAGAACTGCAGATGAAGATTCAGAACAAACAATTGTAATAGAAGAAAAAGAGAGTGAAACTCAAACATCTAAAAAAGGAAAATATTCTACTACTGTTACAACAGATAATAAGTATAAAGGAATGGAAATATCAGATAAAAGTGATGCCATAGGACTTATTGTTGAAGATTCAGAAAATCAAAAAGATAATTATCCAGATGGTATTTTAGCTGTTGAAAATGAACTTATAAATAATTTAGATATTACAGCAGTAAATTTAAAAGAGATGGAACCTGAATTTGCTTCAGAACTTCAAACAGTATTTAATAAAATATACACTGATTTTCCTGGAGTTAAAGGATATTTAACAAATTTAAGTTTAATCAACTATAATTTAAATGAAGGAAACGGAGGAATTATTGCAGCTTTCATGCCAATATTTAACTTTGCCACTTCTAACACAGAAAGTACATATCCTTGGGTAATAAAAACACAAGTATTTTTAAATGCTAGATATTTCTTAAATAAAGATAGACTAAAAAGTTCTGTAGAAGAATGTTCAGCAAATGGACATTTCCCAAAGAACACAACAATATATTCTCCAGTAGCACACGAGTTAGGACATTATATTTCATTTATTGCTATGATGAAACACTATAATGTAGACTCAATATTACTAGTAGATGCAAATAGCATAAAAGCATTATACTCATTGCAATCAGATTTTTCAAAAGGAGATTTTTCATTATCTATGCTAACCGAAGCATATGAAAATTACATTAATGATACTTCAGATACTATAGAATTTGATACATGGCGTGGAAGTATATCTGGTTATGCTTTGGCAAAAGACAATAATGGAGATTACATTTATGATGAGACAATTGCAGAGTCTTTCCATGATGTATATTTAAACGGAGATAATGCTGCTACTGCAAGTAAATATATTTACGCAGTATTAAAGAAATACGTTAACGTGTAGAAAGGAGAAAGGTATGAAAAATAAAATAATATTAACTATAGTTGCATCATTACTATTAATTAGTGCAGTTACAGTTTATGCAATTAGTTCTTTTTCTTTTGATTCTTCAAAACTTTCTTTTTCTGCAAGTGCTAAAACAGATAAAATAAAAGAGAGTTTAGATGAAGAATATACATTAAAACTTGGAATTAAGGAAAAAGAAGAAGATCCACAAACTGTTCAAGAAATTAAAGATTTATCTAGAAGAATAACATTATTATTGTTTGGAGATTTTAATAATAAAAATGAGACTACAGAGCATTTGTATAAAAGAAGAAAAGAATTTTTCTCATATATGTATGATCCAGAAATTCCAAGAACTGAGGATGGTGAACTAGATAGCGACAGTCAAGAATATAGTGATTCAACGTATGCATCTATAACAATATCATCCTATTTCAAATACATGGTAGAAGTAAATCCAATATATAATTCTATTGAATCAATAGAGGTTAGAAAATTACAAAATGGTTCGTATGCTGCAAGAGTAATAATAAAAGATTGTAAAATAAAAGAAGATGATGAAACAGATCCAATGAGATATGTATACAAGAGTGAAAATATAATTATATTCTACACTTTCAAGTTGAATGTAGATAAATGGCAACTATATCATATTTCGGCAGATACAACAGATGATTTGTCTAAATTTGTAAATACTTCTGAAGAAAAAGAATCTAAAGAGAGTATGTCAATATTAAGCAACACTGCAGATAGTATAAGTTCAATGTATAATACATCTAAGATGGATAACGCATCAGATGAAAGTATAAAAGAAATATATGCAAATAACGAAAAAAATCTAGTTACATTAAGCTCATATTATAATACTTCAATAGTAGCACAAGGAAATGGTTTCATGATAAATGATGGAATAGTAATAACAACGTGGGATTTCTTAAATGATGCTTTACTTCAAGGACAATTCATTACTATAAAAAATGGTGAAACAAAATACGAAGTAGATGGAATAGTAACTATAAATCCATCAACAGACATAGCAGTAATTAAATTAAAAGAGAAAACAGGAACATATGTTGAACTTGCAAAACGTGAAGATATAAAATCTGAAGATTTAGCAGTTACTATAACATCTAAAACAGGTGTAGGATATACTACTTTAAAAAGTATAGTAACAGGAACTCAAAATTACATAGAGACATCTACAGTCCTTTCAAAAACAGATAGAGGAAGTATAGTTTTAAATGAAAACGGAAAAGTAATAGGAATGAATACTGCTAAATCTATCAACTCTTCATTTGCTAAAGCCATAGGCCCAGAAGTACTACAAGAAGTACAAGACATGTTTAAAGATAAGGATTTTAATACAATTAAAGCAACTTCTTTTGAAGAACTAAAAGAAAAATATTATTATGAAAATATAAATGAAGAAATAAGAAAAAATGATATTTCTGAGTCTAAATGGAAAAAGTATAGTCAAATTGGAAAAATAGAAGAAACAATTGATTTAGAACTTGTAAAAGCTAGTTATAAAGATTCAATTGTTAGCCTAAGATATAAAAATGGATTATCAGACTTTATAAGTAGTATGCAACTTGCAACATCATTTGAAGAAGAATTAATAAGTGAAGGATATACTCAAACATTAAAATCAGATAAGAAAGATATCTATGAAAACAATAAATATCAAGTTATTATAATGGACGAGCTTGAATATTTAATCATAGTGATGGTGAAGAAATAATGGAAAAGAAAAGTAAATTATCAGAGTATAAAGCAGCTATAATTACAGCAATAATAGTAATTGTTGTAGGAATAATAGCATTAGTATTAATACTAGTTCTAAATAATAAATCGTCCATTAAAGAACTAGAAACAGATAAGTATAAAGTTGTTTATGATAAAACATGGAAAATCAAACAAAAAGAAGATTCTAAAATAGTATTAGGACATTCTGATGGCGGGATAATAGAGATAAATATTGTTCCAGTTGAAGAAGATTATGTTTATTATTCAATAAATGAATTAATAGATGAAATCAGCTATAATATTGAAACTCAAAATGAAGATTATAAATTAATATTAAAAAGAGAAACATCAGTAGGCATTGATGAATACCTAGGATATGAAATGCTTTTTGAAAATGGAGATGAACAAGTACTTGTTACTTCATATAAAAAAGGAGATAAATTAGCAGTTATAACTTATGAAGCAAATAATGATTTGTTTGACATCTTGTTAGATAGTGTTCAAAATATAATATACAATTTTGAAATTAAAGATGAAAAAATTGATTTAAATGCTGAGTTAAACATTCCAAATGACGAAATAATTTTTGATACAGATGAAGAATTTGATCAATTATTAGGAGAAAGAAGAGAATACGAAATAGCAGATAGTAACGTTCATGCAACTTTTGAAATACCAAGTATATTTGAAATCGAAGACTTTGACAGCCAAAATTCATGGTTTGAATATGATGATCCTGATGATGTATACAAGAATATTAAATTAAGAGCATATATATATCCCAGAAATATCTATGAGGTAATAGACAAAGACAATGATGATTTATTAGCTGCATTCCAAAAGAATTTTTATTTGAAAAATATGGAAAATATTTCTAATATAGAGGAAAAACTAACTAAGATAGAAAGAGATGGATTTAATGCATATTTATATAGAATAACATATGATTATACTACAGAAGACTATTTTACAGAAGAAAAAATAGTTAAGAAGTCACAAAAAGTAGATATAATATATGAAAGTGGAGTTAATAGCGTAGTAGAATTTGAAATTGAAACATCAGACCATCCTATTACCCAAAAATTAATCGATGAAATATTACTTAAAACAATAAGTAATTATGCAAGTTATATAAATATTGAAAAAGATAGTGATAATAAAATCATAGGAAGATTAAGGGAATTTGTAGACTATAAAAAAGAACAATATTTTGATATAACACTTAAAATTGATGACAGCTTTTCAGAATATGATCCAGGTTATATCAATTTATATGAGGAAAGAATGTATACTAAAGGATATGACCAAGAAAGACATTTGTACGAATATAAAATCGATATACAGAGAACTGAATTCAAAGATTCATTTTTAAAAAATATAAACTATTACTATGGAAGTTCAAATGTTATAGAACATGAAGAACTAAAATATGTTGGTAATAAAACAATTAATGGAAAAGAATTTGAAGTATATAACGGATATTGTATTAAGAAGGGTGGAGTAACTTCAGTACTTGTTGATAACTATCAATATCGAATGAATGAAACAATTTTGATATATAAATATTATGAAGATGATAATTATATCTCAGATAATAAATATTTAGTTTTTGATATACAAGGAAATGACCAAGAGATAACTGATGAGGTATTGCAACAAGTTGTAAATTTTGATATAAAAATTGTAGATATTTAAAAGGAAAGAGGTAGATCAAATGAATTGTAAACATTGTGGAGCTCCAATAGGAGACGGAGATTTATTTTGCAATAGTTGTGGACAACCTGTAGAAAAAGAACCTATGAATGAGGCGGATGAACCAATAATTACTACTCAACCAGAACCACAACCACAACAACCTGCACAACCAATTTATGAGCAACCAGCTCAACAACCAGTATACGAACAACCAGTACAAGAAGCTCAACCTGTACAACAACCAGTATACGAACAACCTGTTCAACAAGCACAACCCGTACAACAACCAGTATATGAACAAACTGTTCAACAAGCACAACCAGTGCAACAACCAACTTATGAGCAACCAGTAAGTCAAGCTCAACCTAGCCAACCAGCTAAAAAAGAAAATAAAACTGGAATGTATATTGCTATAGCAATAATAGTTGTAGCAATTATTGCAGGAATTGTAGCTTGTGTTGCAATGCTAACTGGCCCAAATAAAGGACAAACTCCAGAGCCAGTTATAGGAACTGAAACACAATCAAATACTCAACAAACACAAGAAGTTGAAAAAGAAGTTCCAACATACAAAGTAAACTATAATGGTTTTGAATTTAAAATTCCATCTGATGTTACATATGAAAAAACTGACAAATATATAGCTTTTACAAATGATGATGGAGAATGGTTAATTGTATTAGAAACTATCGAAATGCCATTTGCTAACTTTGAAAGAAACAAATCTAAATTTGCAGATGTTTTAAGTGAACAAGGTTATGAAGTAGAAAATGTTCAAGAAAAAGATTATAACGACAAAAACATTATAACTATGGAAGTTTCAGCTAATTCAGCTAACTTCTTATTCTGTATAGCTGAAGCAGATGAAAACAACACTTTTGGAGCATATTTATATGATGTAGATGAAATTATTAACTATGATATAATAGACGAATTAACACCAATAATTAAAACTGCAAAATATAAAGGTGCAACAAACAATATGTCTATAGAAAATACAACTATTAATTCAGATGTTGTAAAAGAGCTTGGTAAATAAGTAAATAAGCAATAAAAAATCAAGGGAGTGATAAACTTCCTTGATTCTTTTTTTACTTAATTATAACTGCACCATGGAATGTATCATTTTCGCTATTATAGATATATACAATGTTGTCTTTATAATAACATTCGATAGTATCATCATATGTAATTTCTTTTTTAAATACAATATTTAAAGTTGTGGCATTATCTAATATTTCATTTGGAACGATTTCGCTTGCTATAGATAAATAACTTAAATTATTTACATGATGATTTGCATCTAAATCTCTTTTCATAATTTTATATACAAATGAATTATCTATATCTTCAGGCATAACAAATTTTTCTTTTAAATCTTCTGGAAATACACGTTCTTCAACAATACCATATTTTTCCATCATATCATCTGGAATTTTTAATACTTTATGAGATTCGATATCTACAAGAGTCCATTTTGAATCTGCACGCGCAACAAGTTCATCTCCCACATAAAGCTCAAAGTTTCTAATAGAATATATTTTTTTAGAAAAAGTGGCCCAAGTTTTTACTTTTAGTTCATCTTCATAAACTGGTCTTTTTAGTATTTCAAGTCTCCAGTATAAAATAACCCAAGTAAAGTGAGTTGCTTCAGTTTGTGTAATACCAAAACCAATTTGTGTACTGGCAATATTTGCAGCTTCTTGGAATATTCTTAAGAAACCTCTATTATTCATTTTTAAATTAGCACCTATATCTTCAACTATAGGCTTTGTTTTAATTTCAAGTATTCCCATATAATTAATCCTTCTTTCAACAAAATGTATTTTATCATAAGAAAAAGAAATATTCAATTACTAATTATTTTTAGTGTTTTTTAAATATTTTTCTTTACTAGTTTAGACAAGTATGTTATAATAAACAATGTGAGAGGCCCCTTGGTCAAGCGGTTAAGACGCGACCCTCTCAAGGTCGAATCATGGGTTCGATTCCCGTAGGGGTCACCAATAAAAAAAGCACCATTAAGGTGCTCTTTTTTTATCTACATATATGTATCGTCATCGTCAGTAAATAATATTTCATCATCCATATCATCTAGTCGCGTATCCCCAGTGTCAAAATCTTGTTCTTCAACACTTTTTTCTCTTTGGTCACGAATACATGCATTTTTATATTTTTCTATACTAAAATTACCATTTTCATCTGTAATAAATTGAAATCTTCTCTTTAAAATGAAGATGGCTTCAATAGGACTAAGATTTACTATAGTTTTATTGCCTTTATCATCAAATGAATCAGCAGTATTACTATTTAAGACGTTATATATATAATTTAAATCTAAATCTATCTCATAAAATTTAGGCGTTATTTCTTTAATTAGCTCAGAAGTTGTTAGAGATTCGTCTACAACAATACTTCTGTAGTGATACATTTGGTATATAACTTTTCTAATTCTATTTTCTAACAATTCTTTAGTTGACTCAATGCCATTATTATCTTCAATGTATTTTAATGCTTCAAAGTAGTCATCAACTGCTTGAACAGCATAATATGAAGAGTTTATAAAATAATAAAAACTATCTTCTATTCTATAATTATTTTCATAGTCTAAAAGTTCACTTAGAGTATGGTCACCTAATAGAATTGATTTAACATAATTGAGCAAACCATCAACCATACAGTAGTATTCTGCAAAAATATAGCTATTCTTAAAAATTGAATCTGCTATATTTTGTATTAAAATTTCTCTTTCAATATTAAATTTATATTTAATACCAGTAAGTTCAGCAATGTATTTTCCCATTTTTACAGCTAGATCTAAATATCTTCTATATGATAATTTTAAGTTTTTTTCATCTTTATAATTATATTTCTCTAATAAATCTCTAAATTCTTTAGCTCTGTTTTCCATGACTCACTCCTTATATGTTTAACATTATATACTAAAATTTTATATTGTGCAAAAAAATACACTAAACTTTTTAGCTTAGTGTATTATATTTTAAATTATATTTGTTATTATTTGATTTCTCCTAAGAAATATTTCTTTTTACCTTTTCTTACAACAACATATTTATCATCTAGTGCAAGGTCCTTAGAAATAACTGTTTCAAGATCTGTAACTTTATCTCCATTTACTGTGATACTTCCAGCATTTACAAATTCTCTAGCTTCTCTTTTTGAAGAACAAATTCCGTTGTTTGCTAAGAAATCTACAATATTTTGATCTTCAGTTATATCTATGTGATCAACTTTTGCAAATACTTTAGAGATTAAATTAGAAGGAATATTTTTAATATCTCCACTAAATAATGCACGAGAAATTTCAACTGCTTTTTGGTATTCTTCTTCACCATGAATATCTCTAATAACTTCATGAGCAAGAGTTTCTTGAGCAAGTCTTTTTTCTGGTTCTGCATTGTGTCTTGCCATTATATCTTCAATTTCAGGTCTAGTTAAGAATGTAAATCTCTTTAAGTATGTTTCCATCATTGAATCTTCTAAATTAAATAGGTATTGATATAATTCATATGCAGATGTTTTTTCAATATCTAGCCATACTGCATTTCCTTCAGATTTACCCATTTTCTTTCCTGTTGAATCTGTTGCAAGAGGAATAGAGAATGCATAAACCTCGTCTCCTGTTAATTTTCTAATTATTTCAATTCCTGTAGTTAAGTTACCCCATTGGTCTGATCCACCAATTTGTAGAGTAACACCATATTCATCATGAAGATGTTTAAAGTCTACACCTTGAATTAACATGTATGAAAACTCAGCATAAGAAATACCAATTTCTAATTGTCTTTTAACTAAGTCTTTGCTTAACATGTAATTAACATTTATATATTTACCATAGTCTCTTAAGAATTCTATGTAGTTAACATCCTTAAACCAATCTAGATTGTTTACAGTTTTAATACCAAATAGTTTTTCTACTTGTGCTTTA
>JAEEGL015704563.1_pt1 | contig 20492 bp, 19 predicted proteins | sample 9134231 | NCBI WGS metagenome assembly JAEEGL01 (sample SAMN16246548, study PRJNA631951) | gut metagenome | biome: gut microbiome; feature: rumen; material: fiber-attached | host: Bos | place: Iran: Karaj | collected 2018-10
ATGGATAAATACGATGAAGTATTAAATGAAGTTCCAAGAGTTAGAAAAGAAATGGGATATCCACCACTAGTTACACCACTTTCACAAATGGTTGGTACACAAGCAGTTATGAATGTAATGACTGGTGAAAGATATAAAATGGTTCCAAAAGAAATTAAAGATTATTTACATGGCTTATATGGTAAATCACCAGCACAAGTAGATGAAGAAATCAGAAAGAAGATTATTGGTGATGATGAAGTTATTACATATAGACCTGCTGATAAGATTGAACCACAATTTGAAATGTATAAAGAAAAATACAAAGATTTAATCAAGAGTGATGAAGATGTATTAACATGTGCATTATTTGAAGCTAAGGCTGTTAAGTTCTTAACTCAAAGAAACAATCCAGATGAAATCATCGAAGTTAATTTATACATTGGATAGGAAGGTAAGATATGTTTTTAATAAATGTTGAACATCAAAATATTAGTTTTGTAGAAGGCTTATTATTCTCATTAATAGCTATTCTAATTGTGTTTATTGTATTAGTATTAATTATTTTATGTGTAACTTTACTATCTAAGATTAAGTTTAAAGAAAAAACAAAAGCTAGTGCTCCTGCACCAGTTGCTCAAAGTGCTAAAAAATTAACTATTGATGATATTAAAGATGAGGATATGATGGTAGCAGCTTTAGTAGCTACTGCTGAATTTGTTGAAGAAGTAGGAGAAAAAGATGCTAGACTAGTATCTATCAAACAAATTGGATAAAAGGAGAAAATATATATGAAAATCTATAAAGTTAAGGTAAATGACAAAGTTTACGAAGTACAAATTGAAAGTGTAACTGAACAAGCTGGTTCAATCGAAGTTAAGAATGCTGCACCTCAAGCAGCTGCTGCACCAAGTGGAAAAGAAGAAACTATCGTTGCTCCAATGGCTGGAAACATCTTAGATGTTAAAGTTAAAGTTGGTGATGCAATTCAAAAAGGTCAAGTAGTTGCAATTCTTGAAGCTATGAAGTTAGAAAACGAAGTTGTTGCTACTGCAAGTGGAACTGTTAAACAAGTATTAGTATCAAAAGGAACAGCTGTTACAAATCAACAAGCTATCATTATCGTAGGTTAAGAATATGATTTGGGAGATATTAAAGAACTTTGGAACAAGCACTGGTATTGCTCAATTATTCCAAGGTGATGGCTGGAAACAATTAATAATGATTTTAATTGCAATCTTATTATTGTATCTTGCAATCTTTAAGGAAGCTGAACCTTACCTACTTATTCCAATTGGCTTTGGTATGTTACTAGTTAACTTACCTGGAAGCGATGTATATTTAAAGTCAAATGTTGATATCAAATACACTTATGAAACATTTGCTAATTTAATCGGTGTTAATGCAGAAACAGGAAGGGCAATCTTTGAAACATTTGGTTTAGAGAATGTTGAAGTCTTGGAATTGCCACTTGCTAAAATTGTAGAATATATTACTGTTAATGGTGAAGGTAAAGAATTAACAGATGCTGTTAAGAATATCTTAACTGCTAATGGTTATACAGATGCAAATATGTTTGCAAGTATTATTACTACAGTTTCTAATTCTGCTAATTTATATGACAGTGAGTTTGAAGGCTTACTTGGTGTAATATATTTAGGTGTTAAATATGAAATTTATCCATGCTTAATCTTCTTAGGAATTGGTGCAACTACTGACTTCGGTCCATTAATTGCTAATCCAAAGAGTATGATTTTAGGTGCTGCTGCTCAAATTGGTATTTTCGTTACATTACTTGGAGCTTTACTTTTAGGCTTTACTGGTCCAGAAGCTGCATCTATCGGTATTATCGGTGGTGCTGATGGTCCAACTGCTATTTTAACAACATCTAAACTTGCAAGTGATTTATTACCTGCAATTTCAGTTGCTGCATATTCATATATGGCACTTGTACCATTTATTCAACCTCCAATCATTAGATTATTAACTACTAAGAAAGAACGTCGAATTAAGATGAAACAATTACGTACAGTAACAAAGACAGAAAAGATTATCTTCCCTATTCTTGTAACTGTAGTGGTATGTTTATTAATTCCATCATGTGCTCCACTTGTTGGTATGCTAATGCTTGGTAACTTAATTAAAGAATCTGGTGTAGTTCCAAAATTAACTGAAACTGCTGGAAATGCATTATTATACATTGTAACTATTTTATTAGGTATTTGCGTTGGTGCTACTGCATCTGCAAATTCATTCTTAACAGTTAATACATTAAAGATTTTCGGTCTTGGTGTTGTTGCATTCTCAATTGCAACTGCTGCTGGTGTATTATTTGGTAAGATCATGTGCAAAGCAACTAAGGGTCAAGTTAACCCAATGATTGGTGCTGCTGGTGTATCTGCTGTACCAATGGCTGCTCGTGTTGTACATAAAGAAGGTGTTAGAGAGGATCCTACAAACTTCTTACTAATGCATGCTATGGGACCTAACGTAGCTGGTGTTATCGGTTCTGCAATTGCAGCTGGTATCTTAATTAGTTTCTTTGGATAATAATCATGACTAAAAGCAAATTTAATGTTAATAGAATTGCGAAGGATGCTTTACTTTTAGCGCTTCTTGTAATATGCGCTTGGGTATCTATCCCTGTTGGAGCATCTCCTATCACATTACAAGTATTTGGCGTAATTTTAATTATTTTGCTTGCACCAAAAGTTGATAGTATTATTATCGTTTTAGCATACGTATTAATGGGATCATTTGGACTTCCAGTATTTAATGGCGGTACATCTGGTTTCACATCAATCACTTATGGATTTATTGTTGGATTTTTAGCTGCATCTATTATTATTTATTTATACACAATAGTTTTCTTAAGAAAAAGAAAACAAAAATTATTTGATATTATTATCAAATGCGTAATTTTTGAAATTGTGATATATATCTTTGGTCTATCATGGTTTGCAGCATTGAGTGACGCAAAATCATTCTTTGGCTGGTTTGTATATTTCTTACCATATTTAGGCATTGACGCAATTAAATGCGTAGTTGCAGTATTAATTTATACTCGCTTAATTCCAATTCTAAAACGTCAAAGTGAACAAAATATGCGAGACGATAGTGAAATAGAAGAAAACGAAGATCAAAAAGATTCTTCAAATTAATTATGATATTTAGGCTATTTGTAGTATAATGTATATACAAATAGCCTTTAATAATGGTGGTCATTATGAATAAATATACTTATCTTTATTTTGAATCAATATCATCTACAAATACTTTCCTAAAAGAAAACTATAAAGATTTAGATGAATTTACTATTGCGTATACCTATAATCAAACAAATGGACGTGGTAGAATGGGCCGTGTATGGAATGGAGGACGCGATAATATTGCGTTTTCAATTCTATTAAAACCAAAGAAGAAAGATATCGCTATCCTTAGTTTACTTGCTGGTCTTTCTGTATCATGCGCAATTGATAGATATATCAATACTTCAATTAAATGGCCTAATGATATAATCATAAATGATAAAAAGGTTTGTGGTATATTAGCTGAGTCAATTATATCTAATAAAATAGATGCATATATTGTAGGTATTGGTATTAATGTTAATCAAATGGATTTTCCATCAGATATCAAAGATAAAGCAACTTCAATTAAATTAAATGTAAATAAAGATATCAATCAAAAAGAAGTAATGGAAGATGTAATAAAATATTTTGATGATTTATATAATAGATATCTAAATGATGATTATAGTTTTATTGAAGAAATAAGGAAAAAGAATTATTTAAAAGATAAGACTGGTATTATCAATAATAAAAAATGCAAGGTAATCGATATTGATAATGAGGGTAATCTCATTGTAGAAGATGAAAATAAAGAATTAATAAAAGTATTAAGTGGAGAATTTAGCTTACAATCTTTTTATAAATGTTAAGTGCTTGCATAAATATATGGTTTATGCTAAACTATTAAAGATAATGGATAGGTACTAATTATGAAAAAAATTAAAGCCTTAGATATCATTTTTATCGTAATTTCAATTGCGATTGTGTTATGTTCATATTTCTTTTTTTATCAAAGATATAATACAACAAACGAAGATAGTACAATTGAGATAGCTTTTAAAAATGAAGTAATCGATAAATTAAGCGCAGATGATGCTTTTAATTCAAACTATATATATGAAATAAAATATATTGCAGATGAAAATATAATTTATGTTTATAAAAATGATGCTTTAATTAAAGAAATTAGTTATCATGGTCCAAAAGATTTTAATAACACAATTCAATTTAAAGATGGAAGTATTAAAATGATTGAAGCTTCATGCAAGGGAAAAGATTGTATGGAGATGGAAATTAATAAAAATAAGTCAATGCCAATTGTGTGCACAAATGGCATTGTAGTAAGGATTATATTAGAAAATAATAATATTGATATATTATCATAAGGAGAATATATGAGTCTAATTGAGGTAAGAAATTTGTATTTCAGATACAATTCTTCAGATAGAGCGGTAAACGGAGTCAATTTAGATATCGATAAAGGAGAGTTTGTGTGTATCCTTGGTCACAATGGTAGTGGCAAATCTACACTTGCTAAACTCTTGGTAGGTTTACTTGAGGCTAGAAAGGGTTCAATTAAAATTGATGGAATTGAACTAAATGAAGATAGTGTCGACGAAATACGAAAAAAGATTGGAATAGTATTCCAAAATCCTGATAATCAATTCGTCGGTATCACTGTAAAAGATGATATCGCTTTTGGCTTGGAAAATCGAAAAGTTGAAAAGCATGAGATGGAAGAGCTAATTGATAAATATTCAACTATGGTAAGAATGAATGAATTTTTAGATCGTAATCCTGAAGATTTATCTGGTGGTGAAAAACAAAGAGTTGCTATTGCGGGAATACTTGCAATCAATCCAGAAATTATTATCTTTGATGAGGCTACTGCAATGCTTGACCCTAAGGGTGTAGGCGAAGTAATGGAAGTTATAAATTCACTTAAGAGTAAAAAAACAATTATTTCAATTACTCACAATCTTAATGAAGCAATCATGGCTGATAAGGTTATCGTAATGAATGAAGGTAAGGTTGTGTTAAGTGGAAAGCCAAATGAAGTATTTGAAAATATTGAGATATTAAAAAATAGTAAATTAGATATCTTGGATAGTATGAAATTACTTGAAAAGGTTGATAATTCAAATATTAATTTAAAAGAGGAGGTTAAGACTGCATTATGGGAATTAACTTATCAGAAGTAAATCTAGCCTACCTCAAGGAAAAGAAACAATATAAATACGCAATTAAGGATATTAATTTGCGAATTGACAATGAAGATGAATTCATTGCTATTGTTGGTCATACTGGTTCTGGTAAATCAACCCTAGTTCAAGTATTGAATAATTTGTTGGTTCCAACATTTGGTCACATTTCTATTAACTTTAGAGAAAACAATAATGATGTTTACTACAATATTAAAGCATCAGGTAAAAAAGTAAAATATGCAATATCTAAGGATAATATAAATGTTAAATACAAAGCAAGAGTATCTTTAAAGGCTTTAAGAAAACATATTGGTTTAGTATTTCAATTTCCTGAATATCAAATCTTTGAAGAAACAGTCTTAAAAGATATAATGTTTGGGCCAAAGAATTTCTTGCGTGATGAAAACAAGGCTAAAGAAGAAGCAATCAAAATTGCGGAAATGATGAATATTAGCGACTTATTGGATAAGAGTCCATTTATGTTATCGGGTGGTCAAATGCGTAAAGTTGCTATCGCGGGAATTTTAGCATCTAAACCAGAAGTTTTAGTACTTGATGAACCAACAGTTGGTTTGGATCCAATTGCGAAGAGAGATCTATTGGAATTCTTAAAATATTTAAATGAGGTTGAACATAAGACTATTATTATCATTACTCATGATATGGATGTAGTTGGTGAATACGCGAAGAGAACTATCGTATTAAACAAGGGTTGTATTATGTATGATGGTTCTAAGGATGAAATGTTTAAGAATGATGAAGTAATAAAGACATGTAATTTAAATTATCCAAATATTGTGAAGATACTTGCTAATTTAAAGAAGAAATTAAATATTGATTTAGATATCTACAAATACAATATTGATGATGCTTTTAAAGAACTAAATAGAGTTCTAGGTGATAATCATGAATGATAGAATTGTGTTTGGACAATATATCAATAAAGATTCATGGATTCATCGTCTTGATCCTCGTTGTAAGATAATAACATTATTCTTAATGATGATTGGTATTTTCTTAATAAAGAATATATATGCTTTATTGATATGCCTTGGTTTTATATTACTTGTTGTTTTAACAACTAAGATTCCACTTCATAAATTTTTAAGAAGTTTTAAGATGATAGCTATGCTTTTAATCTTTACTGCTTTCTTCCAAATTGTGTTTAACACCTATGGAGAGATTGTGAAGGTAAATGGTTATGATTTAACATATACCTTTACACTTACATATTTAAATTTAGGCATTGGAATTTTACTAATTGTGTTATATTTTTTACTTGGAAAGATATTTAGAAAATTTAGATTAATTCAATTCCTTATTTTTGTTGCCCTCATTTTCTTAAGTGAAGCATTCATTTTGATTGGACCTAGTATTGTGTCATATACTATTTCTATTCATGAGAATGGCCTATATACAGCTTTGATGGTACTCTTAAGGGTATTGAATTTAATTACACTTTCTGCTCTTTTAACATTTACCACAAAACCTACTGATTTAAATGGAGGAATTGAAGGCATCTTTAAGCCTTTCAAGTTTATGAGAAAGGGCGTAAGTATCTTTGCGATGATGATGTCAATAGCGCTTCGTTTTATCCCTACGCTTTTAAATGAAACAAGCAAAATATTAAAAGCACAAGCTAGCCGTGGTGTTGATTTTAATGATGGAAGCTTTAAGGATAAGGTTATGCAAATAGTGTCACTACTCGTACCAATGTTTGTAATATCATATAAAAAGGCTGAAGATTTAGCTAACGCAATGGAAGCAAGAGGATATATTCCAGGCGATGAAAGAACAAGAATTTATGAACTTAAATATCATATCAGTGATATATTAGTATATATCTTCTTAGTTTTATTCTTAGCAGCTATAATTGTGCTAAAAATTGGAGGTATTGTATGAGATATAAGTGCATTGTAATGTATGATGGTACTAATTTCCATGGCTTTCAAATCCAAGAAGATTTAAGAACTGTTCAATTAGAAATTGAAAATGTGTTAAAAATAATCACAAAAGTCCCAACTAAGATATATCCTGCTGGAAGAACTGATACTGGTGTACATGCTTATAATCAAGTATTTCATTTTGATACAGATGTCGAAATGAAAGAATACCAAATGAAGAATGCGATTAATTCGCGTCTTCCTCGTGATATATATGTTAAAAAAGTGGAAATTGTGGATGAGAGTTTTCATTCAAGATATAATGCAAAGATAAAAGAATATCATTATATCATTGATTTGAATGAATATAATCCACTTCTTACTAATTACAGATATTATTATAAGCATAAATTAGACATTAATAAGATGATTGATGCTAGTAAGATATTTATCGGAACTCATGATTTTAAAGCATTTACGAAAAATCATAAAATTGAAAATACAGTAAGAACTATCTATAGTATTGATTTTGATATCAATGACAAAGTTATCACAATCAAATTCAAGGGGAATGGATTCTTACATAATATGGTGCGTATTATTGTTGCGATGCTGATTGAAGTAGGCAATGATCGAAAAACTAAAGTTGATTTAGAAAATATTTTAGCTTCTAAAAATCGCCTTCTTGCTCCTAAGACTGCACCAGCAAATGCGCTTTATTTAGTAAATATTGAATATGATGAAGAAACTAATAAATAATTTTATTAGTTTCTTTATTTTTATGTCTATTTATGATATAATATGTTTAGAAAAATTAGGAGATAAAATTATGAAGGGATTATTTATCACATTTGAAGGTTGTGAAGGAAGTGGAAAAACTAGCCTTATCAATCGTCTTGTAGCATATTTAGAAAAAGAAGGTATTAAGGTCTATAAAACAAGAGAACCAGGTGGATCTAAAATTGCGGAAGATATTAGAAATGTAATTTTAGATGTTAATAATACTAATATGGATTCGATTACTGAGGCCTTATTGTATGCTGCTAGTAGAAGACAACATTTAGTAGAAAAGGTTATTCCATATGTCGAAGATGGATATGTTGTTATCTGCGATAGATATTTAGATTCATCACTTGCTTATCAAGGCCATGCAAGGGGAATTGGAATTGATAAGGTCTATGATATAAATGTTGCTGCAACAAATGGTATGATGCCTGATTTAACTATCTATATTGATTTGGAACCAAGCATTGGTCTTGCAAGAATTCAAAATAATAATCGTGAACAAAATCGTCTTGATTTAGAAAAGATGTCATTCCATAAAAAGGTATATGAAGGATATGATATCGTAAGAAAGAGATTTAGTGATCGAATTAAAACTGTTGATGGAAATCAAACAAGAGAAAAAGTATTAGAAGACACTATTAAAATAATTAATCCTTATCTTGAAAGGATGATGAAATAATGGATTTTAGTAATTTATTTAATAATCAAAAGACTGTTGTTAGATTAATAAAGAATAGTTTTGATCATAATAGGCTTTTCCACACATATCTATTTAATGGACCAAGAGGAAGCTTAAAGATGGATGGAGCTATCTATTTAGCATCTTTAGTTTTATGTGAAAATGGTGGAGCATGTGGACAATGTGAGGAATGTCAAAAGCTAGATAAATGGGGAAATGAACATTTATTTATTGTTTCTCCTGATGGCGATACTATTAAAAAAGAACAAATTGATAATCTTGAACATGAGTTTGGTTTTCGAAGTGATAAGACACGTGTCTTCATTATCCAACAAATCGATAAAGCAACTCTTTCTGCAGCTAATACACTACTTAAGTTTTTAGAAGAATTACCTGATAATTGTTTTGGAATATTGACAACTGAAAATATAAATAAAGTTATTCCAACAATTCGTTCACGTTCACAAATTGTGACATTCTTACCAATATCTAGTGAAGTTGTAAGAAAAGAATTGGAAGAAAAAGGAATAGAAAATGAGCTTGCTTCTATCATATCTAAGTTAACAAACAATATGTCAATAGCTTCAAGATATACTAAATCAAAAATATTAGAAAAGTTTATTGAACTTGTAAAAGCATTATCAGAAGAAATTGAATATTGTGGTGATCCATATTTGAAATTTATGGAAATGGGTCAATTTATATATACGCTTGATAGAGATAAAGCAAGAATATTTTTTGATTTATTAGTTACTATTCAAGATGATAAGGTTAATTATTTAATTAATCGAAAAGATAAGATGACATTTAAGAGTTTAGAATATTCTAATATCAATTTAAGTAAAGAAACAGAAATTGAAATATTAGAAATTATATTAAAGTTTAGAGAAAGAGTGGACACAAACGCTAATATCGATATGATATATACACAGATGTTTGTGGAAATAGGAAAGGTATTAAAATGAAAAAAATAGTAGGAATTGGATTTAAAGATGTCGGTAAGATATATTGGTTTAATCCTAATTTTCTAAATCTAAAAGTTGGAGATAAGGTTGTTGTAGAAACAGTCAGAGGATTAGAGCTTGGTCATGTTGTAATGCCAATAAAAGAAATTGAGGATAAGAGCTTTGAACATGAACTAAAAGACATCATTAGAATTGCGAGCGAAAAGGATATTAAAGATTATAATAAATATGAAGCAAAAGCTTTAGAAGATTATGAAAAAGCTAAAAAAATAATTGAAGCTCAAAAATTAGAAATGAAAACATTGGGTTGTGAATATACACTTGATGGTTCTAAATTATTGATTTATTATAATGCTGATGGTCGTGTTGACTTTAGAGAGCTTGTCAAGGTTCTTGCAAGTGAGTTTAAGGTTAGAATTGAACTTCGTCAAATTGGACCACGTGAAGGTGCTAAGATTGTTGGCGGTTTAGGACCATGTGGAATGGAACTTTGTTGCAAAAGGCACTTAAGAGAATTTGATCTTGTCACTATGAAGATGGCTAAGGATCAAGGTATGGCATTAACTGCAAATAAAATTACTGGTCTTTGTGGCAAATTAATGTGCTGTATCGCATATGAGAATTTAGCATATAGTGAAGCCAAAAAAACTATGCCAAGCGTTGGTGATATCGTTAAGACTCCAAATTGCGAAGAATGTAAGGTACAATCTGTCAACTACTTAAGCAAAAAAGTTAAGGTTGAAAATGACGGAAAGATCGAAGAATTTGAAAATGATAAGATTAAGATTATAAAATCTAATAAGCAAAATAAAGAAAAGAAAACAAAAGAAGAAATCGAATTAGAAAAAGAAGTAGAATAATATGGAATTGATACATGAGCTTTTAGGATACAAAAATATCAAAATAATACAAGATAGTGAGATGTTTAACTTCTCTACTGATTCTATGCAATTAGCATACTTTGTATCTTGCAGCCCTAAAACAAATAAGATTATTGATTTAGGTTGTGGTAATGCACCAATTCCTTTATTTCTCACAATGAAAACAAAAGCACATATTATTGGCGTTGATATTCAAAAAGGGATATGTGATATGGCTATACGTAGTGTTAAACTAAATCATTTTGAAGATCAAATCGAAATAATAAATGCTGATATAAAAGATATTTATAAAAAAGTTGGTACGAATTGTTTTGACATTGTTACATGTAATCCACCATATTTTAAATATTTAGAAACAAGTAATATTAATAAAAACGATTATTTAACAATAGCAAGACATGAAGTTAAAATAACTTTAGAAGATATAATTTCGGAATCAAAAAAATTATTAACAGAAAAAGGTAGTTTATATTTAGTTCATCGTGTTGACCGTTTCCCAGAAATCATTAATTTACTTTCAAAATATAAATTTGAAGCGAAACGTATTCGCTTTATGTATCCTAAGGTAAATAGTGATGAAGCATTGCTGGTGTTAATCGATGCTAAAAATAACGCAAATCCAGGATTAAAGATATTACCACCATTTTATATGTATGATGAAAATGGTGAATACACTAAAGAAGCCTTAGATATGTTTAACTATAAGCCAAAATCTTAAAATCTTAAGTTATTTTTAATGTATCAAATAAAGTTATATGATAAAATTATGTTGTATATAGGAGGAGAGTACAATTATGTTATTAAGTTTATTACCTAAAGAAGACAAAATTAATTTCTTAGACTTACTTCGTCAATTCATTATCGTTGATGGTCAACCAAGTGAATTAGAAAAGCAAGTTCAAAAAAAATTCGCCTATGAAATGGGCGATGATGTTGTTAAAAGATTATCTTTTACAAAAACAGATAAGAAAAAACTAATCGCGAATTTCGCTAAAAAACCACAAGGTACAAAAAATATTGTATATTTAAATTTATTTGCAGCTTCTTTAGAAGATGAATGGTATAATGTAGAAGAACACTTCTTATTAGATGAAATTCAATCTGCATTTGGTATCACAAATAAAAAGAAAGTTGAACTAATGAAGATTGTTTATGCAGATAGAGATTTAAAAGAAAGAGCAAAAAGAATTGTAAGTGAATAATATGAAAATCCAAAAGTCTTATATAGATGATGGAAGTGTGCTATATCTAGTACCTACACCAATTGGTAATTATGATGATATGACCTTTCGTTCTGTAGAGACACTTAAAAATGTAGATTACATTTTTTGTGAGGATACAAGAGTGACTAAGGTTTTACTTAGTCACTTTAATATTTCTACACCACTTAGGAATTATCATATCTTTAATGAAGATGTAGCATATGAAGATATCATCAATTTATTAAAAGAAGGTAAAAATGTTGCCCTTGTATCTGATGCAGGGCTTCCATGTATTAGTGACCCTGGCTATTTTGTAGCATCTAAAGCTATTGAAGCAGGTTTTAAAGTTATAAGTTTACCTGGAGCTAGCGCAAGCTTAACTGCATTGATTGCATCTGGTCTTCCTTGTGAGAAATTCTATTTCAATGGTTTTTTAAATAGTAAACAAAACCAAAGAATAAAAGAATTAAATGAATTAAAAGATAAAAAAGAAACATTAATAATATATGAAGCGCCTCATAGAATCCATGAAACATTAAAAGATATGTATGATGTATTGGGAAATAGAAGAATCGTAATTGCAAGGGAACTTACAAAGCACTATGAAGAATACACAAGAGGAACTTTAGAGGAAGTACAAGCTGAAGAATTAAATCTAAAAGGTGAGATGGTATTAATACTAGAAGGTGCAAGTATAGAATCTAATATTTTAGAATTAAATAATTTAAGTGTATTAGAACATTTCAATCATTATATTAATCAAGGAATTGATGAGAAAGAAGCACTAAAAAAAGTTGCTAAAGACAGAAATGTATCAAAAAGTGATATATATAAAGAAATTAAAGTTAAATAAAAAAGGAAGAAAAATGAAATTATTTTCATTTAGTCTTCCTTTTTTGTTAATATAATAAATAAGGTTTTCTAGTTTCAGTAAATTCTTCAGAGCCTTTTTCAATTAATTTAAATTGTTGCTCTAATGTATATGTATGTTTTGTGATATAATCGCAGCCTGTTAATAGGTTTAAAGTACATCTTTGTGATGAAGCGTTTAGTACTTGGAAATTATCTGGATACATTGTTCTAATTGTTTCTAACATCGCGTAACCAGTTTTAACTGATTCAAAGATTGTTCTATCAGTAACATGCACTTGTACACCAAAGCATTGTTGACCATTAAATTTAGATGTAGTTGGTGTGAATGATGCAGGTCTAAAGAACACACCTTTTAGATTTAGGTTATTTAGCGCATTAGCAAGCTCTATTGCATCTATCCAAGGGGCACCAATTAATTCAAATGGTCTTGTAGTACCACGGCCTTCACTTAAGTTTGTGCCTTCGAATAAACATGTTCCAGTATATACTGTTGCAGTATCAAGAGTTGGCATATTTGGTGATGGAAGTACCCATGGTACATCGCATTCATCAAAATACATATCACGATTCCAATTCTTCATTTTAATAACTGTTAGATTGCAGTTGATATTTTGTGCTTCATTGAAATATTTTGCGATTTCACCAATTGTCATTCCATGTCTTTGAACAATTGGATACATACCAATAAATGATGAATATGTAGTATCTAAAACTGTTCCTTCTACAACGCTACCTGATACTGGATTAGGTCTATCAAATACCACAAATTCTTTATTGTATTGTTTACAAGCCTTCATTGCATTTGCCATTGTGTAGATATATGTATAGAATCTAGCACCTACATCTTGAATATCAATACACATCAAATCTACATTCTCAAGCATCGCTGCAGTTGGTGTAGATGTTGAACCATATAAGCTATACACCGGTAAGTTAGTAACTGGGTCAGTTTCATCTGTAACTGTACCACCAGCAGGATTAGCTCCTCTAATTCCATGTTCAGGTGCAAACAATGATGTAAGATTTACTTTTTTAAATAAGATATCTATTGTGGATTCATAATTTGAATTTATACCAGTTGCATTAGTAATCAAACCAACTTTTTTACCTTTGAAGATATCGATATTTTCATCAATTAAATCAATACCTAATAAGACCTTTTCTTTCTTTTCTTGGTTTTCTTCACCAGTATTTTGATTTTCCTTATTAGGATCATCAGTATTAGTAGAAGTACCAGGTCTTGTTGTTTGTCCTTGATCTGGATTTATTTTAATTTTTGAACCATTTTCACTTTTACACGCAAATAAGCATATAGTCGATAAAATTAATAAAATAAAAATAATTGTTTTTTTCATATATTTATACCTCGTTTAATAGTATAACATAAAATTCTTATATTTTCTATAAATTAAAATTGATAATTAAATATATATTTGGTATAATGAAAAAGAAGGAGTAAAGTACATATGAGAAAATTAATTATTATTGTGTTATTTTTATTATCCTTGTTTTTATTTGGATGTAAAAAGAATGATTTAAATAAAGATGAAGTTGATGCATTAAATGCACTTGATAAATGTAAGATATTATATCAAGAGGGTGATAGCGAAGCAAATGTAACTAAAAATGTGGTATTTGGAAAACCTGATAATGCTGATTGTGTAATTGAGATATCTGATGAAAATGTAATCAGCAAACAAGGAATTGTGAAAAGACAAAGTGAAGATAAAATTGTAGATGTCAAATTCATTGTAAGTGTTAATTGTCAAACATTTGAAAAAACATTTAAATTAACAGTTAAAAAAATAGAAAATGATAATAGTGGCATAGGTGATAATAATCCAGGAGGCAATTCTGGTGGTGAAAAGACTGGAAGTCAAGATACCTTATCTGAAGCTACATTTACTGGTCTTGAAGCTGGAGCAACTCCAATTGTGGAAGGTTGGACATTAAATGTAAGCACTAAGGGTGCATATAGTACTGGCTGGTTATCATTTAGAAACAATGAAGAATATATTATATCTGATGTTTTAGAATCTAAAACAGGTAATATAATGGTTGATTTTACATATTATATGAATAATATTGGTAAGACTGGTAATTCAAGTTCCAAAATTAAATTTAGTCTTTTAGATAAGGATAATAATATTATTGATGAATATTTAAGCAATGAGCTTAATCAACTGGGTGAAGGCGAAGTAAGTGGCAATATTAATTATGCAAAAACATTAAAAGTAATGCTTGGTCTTAGTGGAACTAAGTCTGAATTTAAAGTAAAGATTGAATTTGTGAAAGATGGTGGTGGAAATATAGGCTTTGGTTCTGTCGCTGTTTATGATATGACACTAGAAGGATAGAAGTATTTTTTATAATACTTCTTTTTTTATTGTTAATTTAATTTATGTATGGTATAATTTTTTAAAAGAAAGTAGGTATCATTATGAAAAAATATCTTTATGTGTTTCTATTTGCGTTAATATTATTATTATGTGGATGCACTAATAATAAAGAAAACAATGATAACAAAGAAAAAGAAGTTGAAAAAATATCAATTACCTTTGTAGGTGATGGTATTGAAGACAATGAAGTATATGTAGAAAAAGGCTCTACTTATGATCTACCAATTCCAGAAAGAAATGGATATACATTTTTAGGATGGAAAGATATGAATACTAATGAAATTGTAGATAATACATATATATTCAATGAAGACACTTTTTTAGAAGCTAGTTGGAATAAGAAAACAATGCATATTATTTATTATAAATATGGAAATGCAACTTTAAAGGATGAAAGCTTCTATGAAGAAGATGAGTATGCATTATATCAACCAGAAATAGAAGGATATACATTTGAAGGTTGGTTTGCAGATGAAAAGTTGACAAAACAATTGAGTTTAAATACTTCATCTACTGTTATATATGCATATGCGAAATTTAGTCAAAACACATATACTATTTCTTTTGATAATAGTGGACAAAAGATAAATGTGTTATATAACAATAGAATTGGTACACTTCCTAAAATTACAGTATCTTCATGTGTATTTGAAGGTTGGGAATATGAAGGTAAGAAAATTACTGCTACTACCTTATATCAATATCCATATGATATTACCTTAAGTGCTGTTCTTAAAACACAATCTACATTTGATGTTGATGGCACACAAACTAAAGTTACATATTATGTAAATGATAATATTCCATATGCAAAGGTTATTAAGGATGGATATATATTTGCAGGTTGGTATCTAAATAGTGATTTTAGTGGCGAAGCTATCTATAAAATTGATGATGCTAGTTGTGCCGGTAAAACTTTATATGCGAAGTTTATATCAAGCGATGATAGTGAAAATTCATATACTACTAAACTTGTAGAATTAGTTAGTTCTTATTATCAAGAATTATATGATGGAAAAACATTGATTGATAATATATCGCTTCCAAAAGATGATATCTATTATGGTTGTAGTTTAAACTTTGATAGTCAAAACCATCAAGCTATTCAAAATAATGGTATCATTACAAGAACAAGAGTTGATCAAGAAGCTAAAATTAAATTGACAGTAAGATATGGTAATGTAAGTAAAGAAGTAGAATTAAATGTGATTGTGAAAGCAAATCCATATAAAGATATTAATAATTCAAAAATTGTGTCTTGCTATGTATATACTGGAACATTTAATTCACGTCCTGTTGATGATATCTTACTTAATACTGTTGACATCATTAATTATTCATTTGTGAATCCTAATGCAGATGGCACAATTACAGTTCCACAAGACTATGTAACAAAATTAAATAAATTTAAAGATGCTGCATATGATAAGGGTGTAAGAATTGTGATGTGTGTTTCTGGTACACATGAAAATGGTACTAATTTAGCAACAATATCTGCAAGTGATGAATTACGTGCTATCTTTGTAACATCTATAATTGAGGCTATTCAAAAATATAATTTTGCAGGTGTCGATATTGACTGGGAATATCCTACTGATAATGGTACTAAATTTACTACTTTAATGGCTGATATATATGCAGCAGTTAAAGAATATGATAGTGAATTATTAGTAACAGCAGCAATTCCTGCTGGTCCATTCTCATATCCTAAATACTCACTTAAGAAATCTATTGAATATATGGATTACATTAATATGATGTCATATGATATGGGTTGTGAACAAATGTATCATCATGCTGCATTATATAAATCAACAATGACATATAGTGGTTGTAGTGTTGAAGAGAGTGTTAATGTATTTAAAAATTTAGGTGTTCCACTTGATAAAATGATTATAGGTGCCGCTTTCTATGGTAGAAGAACTGATGTGACTACATTTAATTATAATTCTTCAACTGGACTTGCTACTGGAAGTGTTAATAAAAATGGCACCATTGGTGCAAGCATTGGCTATACTTCAATTTATAATACATATCTAAAAGAAGGTAGTAGTGCTAAGGTGTATTGGGATAATACTGCAAAAGCTAATTATATATATGATGCCAATACGAAAACATTCGTAACATATGAAAGTGAAAAGAGCTTAAAAGCTAAGTGTGAATATGTAATGTCTAAGGGTGTTAAAGGTATCATGTGGTGGGATTATGGTAGTGATTCTACAGGTACTTTAATCACTGCTCTTAATTCATATTTATCTATTCTTAATAAATAGTGTGTAAATTATTTTTAAATAATAAAAAAAATACTTAACTTTTTTATCATTTAGTTGTATAATATATATGGTTTTAAAGAAACTCAAAATGAAATATTCTATTAATAATGTGGAGGAAACAAAAAATGGAAAAGAAGTTTCAATCAATGGATGGAAACCAAGCCGCTGCATGGAACGCCTATGCGTTTACTGAAGTAGCTTGTATCTACCCTATCACACCATCTAGTCCTATGGCAGAAAATGTTGATGAATGGGCTAGTAAAGGCGTACAAAAGAATTTATTTGGTACACCTGTAAAAGTAGTTGAAATGGAATCTGAAGCTGGTGCTGCTGGTGCTGTTCATGGTTCTTTACAAGCTGGTGCTTTAACTACTACTTTTACTGCATCACAAGGATTATTATTAAAGATTCCTAACATGTATAAGATCGCTGGTGAATTACTTCCTGGTGTTATTCATGTATCTGCAAGAAGCTTAGCTACACATGCACTTTCAATCTTTGGTGATCATCAAGACGTTATGGCATGTCGTCAAACTGGTTTCGCAATGCTTGCAACAGCTAGTGTACAAGAAGTAATGGATTTAGCTGGAGTTGCTCATTTATCAGCTATTAAATCAAGTGTTCCATTCTTACATTTCTTTGATGGTTTTAGAACATCTCATGAAATTCAAAAAGTAGAAGTAATGGATTATGAATTATTAAATAGTTTACTTGACCGTGATGCTGTTAAGAAATTTAGAGATAGAGCATTAGATCCTAATAAACCATGTGAAAGAGGATCTGCACAAAACGATGACGTATACTTCCAAGCATCAGAAGCTCAAAACGAATATTATGAAAGAGTACCTCAAATTGTATCTGATTACATGGATGCAATTAGTAAGGCTATTGGTCGTGAATATCATCCATTCAATTATTATGGTGCAAGCGATGCAACAGATGTAATCATTTCAATGGGTTCTGTAAATGAATGTATTAAAGAAGTTATTGATTACAAACTTGCTAAAGGTGAAAAAGTTGGTGCTATCAACGTTCACTTATATCGTCCATTCTCTGTTGAATATTTATTAAAAGCATTACCTAAGACTGTTAAACGTATTGCAGTATTAGATAGAACTAAAGAAAAAGGTGCTTTAGGCGAACCATTATACCTAGATGTTAAAGCTGCATTCTATGGTGTTAAGAACGCTCCATTAATCATTGGTGGTCGTTATGGTTTAAGTAGTAAAGATACTACTCCTGCACAAATCTTTGCAGTATATAAGAACTTAAAGAAGGGTAAAGATGCTCTTGATCATTTCACAGTTGGTATTGTTGATGATGTAACACATTTAAGCTTACCTCTTGAAAAAGAAATTAATGTTGCTGGTGATAAAGCATCTCAACTTATTTTCTGGGGCTTAGGTTCTGATGGTACAGTTGGTGCTAATAAGAGTACAATTAAATTAATTGGTGATAACACTGACAATTATGCACAAGCTTATTTTGCATATGACTCTAAGAAATCTGGTGGTGTTACAAGAAGTAATTTACGTTTCTCTCCAGAACCAATTAGATCTACATATTTAGTTACTACTGCTGACTTCGTAAGTTGCTCACTTGATACATATCTTGAAAAATATGATATGTTAAGTCAACTTAAGAAAGGTGGTACATTCTTACTTAATACTACTAAGAAAGTTGATGAATTAATTGAATTCATGCCAAATTCAGTTAAGAAGGCTTTAGCTGAAAAGAAGGCTAAATTCTATATCATCGATGCTATCGATTTAGCACGTAAGATTGGTTTAGGCAATAGAACAAACACTATTATGCAATCTGCATTCTTCAAATTAAATGAACAAATCATGCCTTATGAAAGAGCTCAAGAATTAATGAAGAAATATGCATATAAAGCATATATCAAGAAGGGTGAAGCTATTGTTGAACTTAACTACAAAGCTATTGAACAAGGTGCTAAAGGCTTAAAGAAAGTTAAAGTTGATCCAGCTTGGAAAGACTTAGCTGTAGAAGAGGTTAAAGTAAATAAGAACGAACCTGAATTCATTAAACGTATCGCTCGTCCTATTAATGCAGTTAAAGGTTATGATCTACCAGTTTCTGCATTCAAAGGCTTTGAAGATGGTACTATGATTAGTGGTACAACAGCTTATGAAAAACGTGATATCGCAACACTTGTTCCTGTATGGAATGCTGAAAACTGTATCCAATGTAACATTTGTTCATTCTCATGTCCACATGCTGTAATTCGTCCATTCTTAGTAACTCCTGAAGAAGAAAAGAAAGCTCCTAAGGCTACTCAATATTTACCAGCAGTTGGTAAAGGCTTAGAAGGATTAAAATTCACAATCGCTATTGCTGGTGTTGACTGTACAGGTTGCGGTGTCTGCGTTAACGAATGTCCAGGTAAGAAGGGTGTTAAAGCTCTTACTATGGTTAACCCTGACGAAGTTAAGAAACAAGGCACATTCTATGATAGCGAATATTTCTTCAACAATGTTACTTATAAGACTGATTTAGTTGATAAATTTGCTAATGCTAAAAACTCACAATTCGCACAACCATTATTTGAATTCAGTGGTGCTTGTGGTGGATGCGGTGAAACTCCATATATTAAATTAATCACTCAATTATTTGGTGATAGAATGATCGTTGCTAATGCAACTGGATGTTCTTCAATTTATGGTGGTTCTTATCCATCAAGTCCATATACAACTGATAAAGATGGACATGGACCAGCTTGGGCTAACTCATTATTTGAAGACAATGCTGAATTTGGTTATGGTATGAGAATGGCTACTGAAACACTTCGTAACCGTGTTGGTATGGCAATGGAAGCATTAATTGAAGAAAACAAGAACGCTAAAGTTGTTGAACTTGCTAAAGAATGGTTAGAAAACAGAAAGAGCGGCGAAGTAACTAAGAAAGTTGCAAAAGAAATTATTCCACTTGTAGAAAAAGATTCAAGTGTTGCTGCAAAAGAATTAGTTGACTTAAAAGAATATATTACTAAACGTTCACAATGGATCATTGGTGGTGACGGATGGGCATACGATATCGGTTATGGTGGACTTGACCATGTAATTGCTAACCAAGAAGATGTTAATATCTTAGTAATCGACACTGAAGTATATTCTAATACAGGTGGACAAGCTTCTAAATCTAGTCCAACAGCTGCTATTGCAAAATTTGCAGCTTCAGGAAAGACTGGAAAGAAGAAAGACTTAGCTGCTATCGCTATGAGTTATGGTCATGTATATGTTGCTGAAATTGCACATGGTGCTAGTCAAGCTCAAA
>JAEEGL011882119.1_pt1 | contig 20491 bp, 20 predicted proteins | sample 9134231 | NCBI WGS metagenome assembly JAEEGL01 (sample SAMN16246548, study PRJNA631951) | gut metagenome | biome: gut microbiome; feature: rumen; material: fiber-attached | host: Bos | place: Iran: Karaj | collected 2018-10
GTTCAAAACAGTATGAGTATCACACAACGGGAACAAAGTACTGTTCTTATCCATGTATTCACCCCAACTACTGAACTCATAATCTTTAACCTCACTAACCATCCCTGCCTTCACTGGGTTTTGGTGTATATACCTCAAAAGCGTCACGAAATAAGCCATATCATTCACTGGCTCACTTTTATAACGCTCGCGGAATAGATGGCCGTCTCTTGAATACTTGTGATTATAATAGTACACATAAGATGAAGCAATCCTTTTTATAGCCATACCAATATTATCCTCGCGTTCACGAATGAGCAGATGAATATGATTAGACATCAGACAATAAGCATACAGAATATAGTTCCTTCCTGCAGGTGTACCATCAGATTCGTACGACTGAGCCATCAAATCTAATGTATTGAGAAACTGGTAATAGTCCTCCTGCTCCTCAAAAATGTTCTGGTGATTTATACCACGCATCATCACATGATATATACCAGTTCCTGATGCTTGTCTCGCCTGCCTTGGCATTGCTCAAATTTTGATTATTTTCAACTCAGATTCCTGATGAAACAGGAACCCGTCCCCGCGTTCCTCCAAGTTTTCTGTGCTTTCAGTACTTTCAGTGAGACATTCAGTTAGCGTTAAGGTTAACGTCAAGGTTGCAGCCCTCTCACACATTCGCCCTCACCCTTCCCGTCACATACGTCACGAAAATCCCGGGCACCTGGGTCGGGAATATCCTCATCAGTTTCCAGTATTCAGCGATTCTTCTTCCAAAGGTAATCATCAATTCCTTTATCTTTGATGACCGCCCTCGATAACTCTCATCCTTGTTGTGACCAAAGTTTCCTGTCTCCAATATCAGAGCGCATAATCTGTCCGCTTTCTTGCGCCACTTTTGTGTATCCTTATAAAAAGGCATCGCATCAACGGGCATTCCTAAATAGTCAACGGCGAAAGCAGCAAAACCCTGCCATTCAGTAAGGGCCCTCGCTTTACGAAGTCGTCTCTCTAAAAGTCGAACATCAATCTTTTCTCGAAACGTCCACAGTAGTCTGCACCAGTCACACACCTGTCTTAGTCCTATACCTCCAACATAAAAATGTTGAAGAATGTGGGAGAATACTAAAAACACATCATTGTCAGGACTTGGTAGATAAACAACCGTTTTTCCATTATCCCATGACCTAATCTCCCCTCCGTTGAAAATAGCATACTGAACATCTTCGATCGCGCTGTTCAGTTTTCGCGAGATGACAGTAAACAATGTTCCGTGTAATTCCACTTCCCATTCTTTTATTCTCATTCCCAGATGTTGCTTTCTTTCATCCTCTTTTTCAATAGAGTCCGCAATTTCTAAAAGATATTTTTTTGCAAGAACGTAATTGCTCTTACTCAACAAAAGATCCACATCCCCGGACGCTCTCCACAGAGGGCGTTCGTAGCACTGAGCTACACCCTGTCCTTTCACCAAAAGAGAATACACCCCCACCCTTCGTAAACTTTCTATCAACTCTGATATAAAAATGTTCATTGCTTTGTTCCGCTGTTCTATCTGGAGAGTGCTACCGATATATTGTAATGCCCATTCTTGCGGAACGTTTATATCTTTTACATGTTCCAGTCCTGCCACAATTAATCCTACGACAGACTGCTCTTGAGCCACTTTGTATATTAACCCAAAGTCTATATTATTGTGCTGAGAAAAAAAGCACTCCTTCTCCCATAATCCAGCCCTAACAAGCACAAAAAACTGGTCAACGACATTCTCTTTATCCATTCCCTATAACGCAGTTCGTCAATTCTACTTCAAAATATCATTATCTTCCAGAGGGCTGTAACAACCATCTTTTGTTGTAAGAAGTACTGTACCACTTATCACAGCTCGGCAGGTATGCCATTATCCCTTAGGCACATTGATTGCTATTATGTCGCTTCCCGGAACTAAATCTACGACTTGCGATTCAATCCCATTCTCATCATAAAGAATCTCCTGAAAATGGCCTCGTAACACTACTACAGTTTCCGATGTGGTCGTATGTCTATGAATAACCTCCTCGGAACCTGGCTCTATATCATTAAGCATCCTTTGAGAACTATCCTCTGTCGTATTACGAAGGTCAAAATGCATCCTCAAACGAGGAGAGTCTTTTGCCCTATTCGTCAATTCATCAAGTAACTTAGAATCAATAAACATACATTATAAAAATTAGTCTATCTTACTTTTAAGCACCTCTATCACCTTTTTATACGACTGCATCTCACCTATCTCTTCAGGCTCAAAAGAGATTCCAAACTCCGATTCCAATTCTACAATAAGATTCAGGTGAGCCATAGAGTCCCACTTCTCACAAGTTTCCTGAGAGCAAGTCTCGTCAACGGTGTCTAACTCGAAAAGATTCTTCAGAATCTCTAATACTTTTTCTTCCATAACTATTTCAAATTTATATGATAATACTTTTCTATTTCTAAATCAGCACTCGTCAAATCAAGTGCATATTCTTTGCTACCATCCGTGTTTTCAGACTGGCAGTTAAAACCACACTTCTCATAGAAATCTTTCACCTGTGCATTCTTTGCAGTAGGTATATAGGTGGCCTTTATTTCTGTCATTCCTTGATTCCGTAATTCCAGAAGGATTTGCTTCACAAATGCTTTCTCAATGCCTTTACCCAAGATACGACAACTCAGCAGGAATGTGTCAATCTTATTGCCATTGACCATAATGCAACCAGTAATGCCATTGTCACCAAAGCAGTCAGCCACACTGATGCACCAGATTTTCCAACCATCAGCCAAGAAGACTTTTACATCAGCATCGGTGTAACGCTTGGTAGTCAGATTGAACTGATTGGTCTTTTGCGTCATCTGGGCAATACGAGGGATGTTAAACTCGTTAGCGGCCTCAATGGTAATCTGTATGTCCAAGCTCTCCAAGAAAGCTCCAAAGTCAGTAAATGAATGTTGTGCTTGAGCACGGGCAGCATTAGCTTTGTATTGCTCAGTTTTCTTCTTGTCTTCGTCAGTAATGGAATATACCTTGAAGTAGTCGTTCACTAACTGTTTGAAGAATACTGGCAACTCGTAAGGTTGTGCAGGGAATTCAGGCACACTCACCATCGGGAGCATCTGCTTGATGAGTTCGCGCTCAGTGGGGTTGTCATCCACAAACACGAAACTATCCAAACCAATGTTCAGTTCCTCTGCCAGCTCCTTGATGTTGGTAGCCTTATCCGTCCAATTGATGCGATAGGCAGCAAAATGTTCTTTCTTCAGCACCATGAATGGGTTCTTCTCCCATGCCTCTAGTACATCTGCCTCGTTATTCTTGGAGCAAACCGTGAGGATAACTCCTGCCTTAGAAAGTTGAAGCAATGACTTCTGGAAGAAAGCAAAGGCTTTACCAGGATAGTCACCACCAATCTTAATGCCACTGATGCCATCCTCACCCAGCACACCACCCCAAAGGGTGTTGTCCAGATCCAACACAATACACTTCTTGCGCTTTAATGCAATGCTCTCCAGCTTGCGGTTCCACCAAGCCTGAAAATCCTTGGTCAACTTGGGGTTAATACCCATCTGACTGATAAAGAAAAACTTCCAGTCAAAGAGGTCTGCCACAGGATAGTTCCTTGTAAACTCAGAGTAGTCAATCACCTTCAAATTTGAATGCAACTTCTCTGCTTCAAACAAGGCGATATTGTACTGCTCAATGGCATTACGGACAGCATAATCATCCTCAGTGAAGGGTACTGCATAGATATCCTCCATCGTGAGGGCAATTACGGTCTTGTTGGCATCAATCTGCGCAAGAACAAAGTTAAACTTCTGTTGGTAGCCCCGTATTTCTTCTACAGAGGCCTCACGATTGTAGCCAACAGGCGCCTGATAGAACCAGACATAGCCATTAGCATCTTCCGGAACAACAGAAATGTCATCATATCCCGAAAAGGCATAGTCTTTCGGGAAGAATCGCTCTACTGTGTTGTTTCTAAATACGAATAAACTCATTAATCTTTAGTCTATTATGTTCGCTGGAGCTTCTACAAGTTCTATCAGCCCCACGTTCTTATTAAATAGGAAGCAAACCCTACTGCCGCAGAAAGCCACTGCTTCAGCAGGTTTGCTAACCATGATGTATTTTTGTTTTCTTAATTCTGCACAAGCATCTTCCAAATTATCTACCACATAGCAGCAATGGTATGGTGAGACACCTACTTTTTCCAGTGTTTTGTTTACCGGTGATTTCTCATCTACTGGTGCCAGGAGCTCTACCGTGGGCATTCCTTCTTTGGTAAGCCAACAGATGGTCACATTCTGGATAGGGTCAAAAATGGATACAGATCGATGGTAGCCACCTTGTTCATACATTGGAGCCGTGGCATCGATGTCCTTCACCGCAACACCTATATGGTGGAACTTCATACTTACTAACATACCTTACTTCTTTTTAAAGCGTTCCACTAAATCATACTCCAAAAGGGTTCTCTCACGACCATCTGATAGCGTAATATGCTCTGTTGCCACAGCTTTATTCAGCAGATGAAACTTCATCACCTTCTGATTCACATCATCCACATCAAGCGGGAATTTCTTTACGCCCAATTTATACAAGATCTCCAGATACGTATTCCATAAGGCCACGGAATAAGCAGAATTTTTATTGTTTGCATCCCACATCCAATACTCACAGCGGGCACCTTCCTTCGGTATCAGTTTTTCATCATCCTGATGTCTCGACACCTTATAGCGCTTAATCGTTGCTCCAATCAAAGATGGTTTGGCAATAAAGGAAGATATGGCAGAAACAAGAAGCGTCCATTTCTTCTTGTTCATCCGTTCCATCTGTTTGTTGATGTCTAACGATGCACTGCAAAAACCACAAAGCACACCGTCATCTTCTGCACAAACCACCACTTCGTATGGATCGTCCAACACCACTTTATAATATTTCTTTAAAAAGGGTAGTCCCATCTGTGCAAAATATCCCACAGAATAGGTATCTCTTACTCTGTAATGCAACTCTGCTATCTCCTTTGCGTCACTTGGCTTAGCCAATCTAAACTTAATACTCATTATAATTAATTACTAAATGATTGTTTATATTCCAGTTCCTTCATTGATAAGGAGGTTTGTTTCCTTTTTCGTTATTTCGAATGCAGCACTGTATTTATTTCGTTTTTATAAGCCATCGTCACAAACTCACGGTCGAACTCTTTTTCCATTTTTCTCCTACCGGCAATACCCATAGCTTTTTTTTCTTCATATGAAAGATGTAGGAATTTTTTTATTGTACTAACAAGACTATTAGTATCATGGGGCGCAATAATGAAACCCGTTATTCCATTATCGACACCTTCCCTACATCCTGGATGGTCTGTAGTTATTACAGGTCTGCCAACCGCTGCCGATTCCAGTATTACATTTGCCATCCCCTCAGGGTAGTATGAAGGATGTATTGTACAATGCGAATTAATAATAAAATCACCGACATTGTTTACTCTTCCATGGAAATTGATGATGCCTTTTTCATTTGCATCATTGACCATCATGTCACATTCTGGCGTTGAATCTCCCAACACATGAAATGTGCATTCCGGGTGCTCTCTTCTAATAATATCCGCAGCATCAATATACTCTTCAATTCCTTTTTGTTTCAACAAACGAGATATAAACAGAAAATTAATTTCCTTAACATCCGGTGATGGATATGGGGTTAATTTGTATTTGACAAGATCAACGCCACTTCCTGGAATAAGTCTATAGGACTGCAACTTCCCTATCTTATTATTTAAAAAGAACTGCCTGTCATTTGCATTCTGAAAAAAAACACATGATGCATTTGTCAAACTCCTTCTCAATAGCATAATCATTACTCGCTGTATAACACCAGAATTCCCAAGTGCTGTTCCTCTTCCTGTTATATTAGTAATATATTTGATGCCCAGCTTCTTGCATGCTAACGTACAATATATATTCGGTTTCGTAGAGAAAGTCAAAACCAAATCTGGACGTTCTTCTTTTAGCACATTTACATAACTGAAATATGTTTTCAACTCCCTTATCAAATTTACTCCACGTGCGTCAATCGGGAAATCAACAAATTTACATCCCATCTCTTCTAATGCACAAGATGTTTTATCTTTAGGAGCTACAACCACAACATTCCCACCTTCATTTATAATTGTTTTTATGTGGTTACTTCTACCTCTTAAAACACCACTGCTTACATTATCTGCAATTAAGATCTTTTTTTCTTTAAAAATCATAATGTTGTTTTTTAATATTTAATTTTTTGAATATTCATCTGAAAACACACTCTATAAAGTGTTCCAACAATCTTGACATGAGTTCATTATCAAAGAGCTCTCTGCATCGCGAAGTATCTGCCCAAAACAATTGCTCCTGCAAGCCGTAAACAGTCTCTTATCTTTCGTTTATTAATAATTATCACTTGCCTCCATCATATCAATATACTTCGCTACAATACGCATACTGCTCAGTTTATACCTCAGAAATTCTTTGTGACTCAACCATCCGAATATATAAACTTTCTATTAACTTAGCACTGGTTCTCATATTATATTTCGAGTCACAAATAATTCTATTACATTCTTGACGATTTTGAGAATTACACTCTAACACCGTCTTCGCCCATTTTCCTGCAGAGTCATTCAGAGAAAGGCGGGCAATTCGATCAGTAACATTAACCTCATTTGTTATCACATCACTCATTACCACTGGCAAGCCTGTGGCTTCTGCCTCAATAACAGATATTGGAAATCCTTCAAAAAGAGAAGGGAAGATAAAGACATCCATAGCCATCATGTACTCGTTACAATTATGAACAACACCTGGAAAAATAACTTTTTTGCTTATCCCCAACTCTTTTGCATAAGACCTTACTGACTCTAATAGTTCACCGACCCCACAACAAACAAGTTTCGCTTTGGGATTTAATTTTAGAACTTCATTGAAAATATCCAATAAGAAACGATGGTTTTTAGGAGATGAAAATGAGCCAACATGCCCACAAAGAAACTCATCCTCTTTGACACCTATACTTTCGCGTATCTTTAACGCAACGCTATCAGAGTATAGATACTTTTCTGAATTTATGGCATTTGGTATATCATAATAATTATGATACTCCCTATAATTATTCCCAAACAGATGTTCTGCCGCTTTAGAAGAACATGCGAACCAATAATCTGCTGCTTCTCCTATTCGCTTTATAAAAATAGTTTTCATGGCTTTTTGCAGAGGGCCACCTCTAAATCCCGCACTATGACAGTGGGCAATCGTTTTGCAACCCATTTCCTTTGCTATCCTTAGATAAACGGAAGCGGAATTTGTAGAATGACCATGAACAATGTCATAATGATGCTCATTAAGAAAATTTGACCATGCTTTTGTAAATCTAAAATAATTATATACCTTGAAATAAGGCAAATAATAAATATTGCAGCCCATACCCCTTACTTCGGACTCTATACCTCCGCCTACTTCCTTGAAGTTAACTGCGAAATCAACCTGAAAAACATCCAAATCAATATTTTTCAATAGATTCAAAATAAAAATCTGAGCACCTCCCATATTGGTACTCCCCAGTACCATCAATATCTTTATTTTATCCATATTTTAGTTTATCTAAGCCCTCTCATTTTCCTCAATTTGAAAAATGCCCACGAAATCATTTTGTCCATTATTGACTTGCCGCCATATTGCGATAAATCAATAATATCAAAACTAATGAATTGAGATTTGTACTTTTTCAAGAAAAACTCCAAATTTTGATAAGCATCATCACTCATCGTATTTGGATGAAAACAGAAGGTATATATTCCACCAATTGGCATTTTCACGCAATGACCTGTTATTTGGGGGATGAACCAGAACTCCCCCTTCTTATACGGCCATCGTGCTATCGTATCACTTACTATTTTAATTTCAGACTCTATTCGAAGAGCTTCCAAAGTGTTTTCATCAAAAGTATGGCTTGGTGCAAAGAAATACCGAGGATTTATATCGTGACTTCTCATTATGGCAACACCTTTAAGAACTTTTTCTCGCTGCCTTTCCAGCGATAGTCCAGCAAATTCACTTCGTTTCCACATCGGATTCAATCCATACAATCCTTTATCAGATATATAACAATGATCATAGCCATGCATAGCTATAGCCCATCCTTTTTCTTGCCAAGCCCTAGCCATATCCCAAAACATCGGATTCTCTGGTTCTATCATTGTTTTGGGATCAGCATTATCTGGTATGATGCCCACCATCGGCTTCACGCCATATTTATCCAGCAAGTCCTCCATGCGTTGCCACTTCTTTGAATCCATAAAAGGACAAGCATCATCAAGGCGGATCAAATATCTTTGTTTCATTGTTCAATCAACTTAATATATTTATTAACGAAAGCATCCATTGAAAGAATTTCTTCAGCTATTTCTCTGCTTCGATGCCCCCATTTGCACAAATCATCTTTGCTCATAGAACAGATCTGCTCTAACTTGTCAGCAATATCTTTAACATTTGTATTGTCAAACATCAAAGCATTCTCACCCTCTTTTACTATATATGGATTGTCGCAAACTCGACTGCAAGCAATAGGTTTCCCACAACTCATGGCCTCACAAACAACATTTGGGAACCCCTCATAATTGCTTGGCAAGCAAAAAATGTCACATTGTTGATATTTCTCCAAAACACTATAAGTGGCGGGGTGGAATTCAATCCAATCTTCTAGCCCAAGTTCTTTTCTCTTCTTCAATACAAAATCTCCATATTCTTCCTGCCCAGATTGTACATCGCCATACCAGTCAAAATGAACATCAGTAATCCCACGTTTTCTAAGTTCATCAATAGCTTCAAGATATCGAATGATATTCTTCTGCTTTGCAACCCTTGCGGTGGTAAGAACCTTGATAGCTACACCTTCTGTAACATAATATGCTGAAAAATGGGTAGTATCCGTAAAATTGGTAATAGGGATTGTTTTCTTTTTGAGCCACGAGTAATGCTCTTTTATAAACAGCGCTTGAGAATTTGAATTGGGAACAACATAATCGGCCTTACGATATAATTGAAACTGAATTATATCTTTAAATCTGATATATTGCGTGGTATTACGCTCACTCACAATCAGATTAAACTTTAATCCTAACAACTTTAACAAACAGGATATCAGATTGGGACCAGTTTTGTATGCTATTACCCAATCATAATTCCTTTCCTTGATAAGTTTCCGGCATGCCAAAAGCTTTGATAACGGGCTGTTTCTAACTTTCAAAGTAAAACAATTTAGGCCATAATCATCTATCAGCTGCTTATAAAAAATCTCCTTATAGTAACATGCCAAATCCACCTCATAACCTTTATCTCTTAAAAGTGCTGCAAGCCCTATTAACTGGCGCTCAGCTCCTCCAAGAGTGAATCCGTCAATAAGACAAAGTATTTTCTTCATAAATATTATTTATATAGCCTCCTGTGGCATTTTCGCTATGTTTTATTATACATGGATTGCCAAACACGATAGAATGACTTGGAACATCACAATTGACATAAGAATTAGGAGCAATTAGGACATCATTACCCACTGTGATATTTCCTACGATAGCAGAATTAATTCCTATCCAAACTTTATTTCCTATCTTTGGTGCTCCTTTCCTTTTTCCGCGGTTTTCGGCACCAATTAGAACACCTTTATGAATATTACAATTGTCTCCGATAATAGCATTGGGATTAATTGTAATATTAAAAGCATGACCAAGATACAATCCGCGACCTATTTTCGTTTCGGCAGGAATCTCTAAACCATAGTGATTTCTATAATGTCTTAGCATTAATTTGCAAATAATCTTAACCAATTTACTATTGGTTCTTTGGGCGATCCTTAACACCCTGTGGAAACGAAATAAATACCCCTCCCAGATTGAGCCAGAGCGTTTGTATCTATACAAATCTGATTGCAACAAAATATTCATAAAAAGACTATCACTATTTATAAAACTTTTTATATCTAATTCTATCAAATTTCCCAAATGTATTTATAAACTCTATAATTATCTGTACCTCCCATCAGAATTATTACAATAGTAAGTACAAACAATGACAATGTATATACATTATTAATTGCATCGTATTTGCTTTTACCATATTTATACAGCAAGGAGAGCGCCACTGGAATACAATATACAAAACAAAGTGTTAATCGACCTGCTGCAGGAACAGTCATTCCAAATAGCGATATGATAAAACCATATATCATAAACAGAGCAATCATTGAATCTTTCGAATCTTTTATCTTTCTGAATATGCCTGTAAACATAAACATCACAATCATTGAGCCAATAAACACTACTGGAACTATATTCCTTTGAGAGCCTTGCTCCATCAACATATTTTCATAACGTGTAAAGTATGATACGACATAAAAAGCACACGAACTTGCAATAACAAAACCAATTATTGACAAAACCGCCATTTTAGTTGAGTTAATTTTTTTTACACTTAAATGGCGTATAAAATAAAACGGCAGAAATATAACAGATGAAGTATGAAAGAGAATTCCCAACAACGCAAATGGCAAAGATTTCTTTACACTTTCTGAATAATACAATGCCCATAAAATAAATACTATTGACAAATTCTGTCTAACCACACCGAAACCCATAAAATACATCATCGGATAGAGCAGATAAAGAAGCACGGTAGGAAGCGGGACGACAGTATTTTTGTAATAAAACCACATCACACCACCCACAGATATCACTGACAACACTATGAAAAACCACATAGTATCCTTTGTAAAACGACTTATAAACCAATTAAACGCGACATAACCTTGCCCCCATTCGGACCATCTATTTATTGAAAAAATCGCATCATTAAAACTCATATACGATATGTCTTCAAATGCAATGGCATATCCTTCGGTATCAGTATATACGTATGGATTAGCAAGTGCTCTAAATAATATCGCATGAATCCCAGCAACAAGAAAAAAGAATATATTTGCTTTTTGTTTATTGCGGAAAACACTCTTTATTAAAATGTAATAAAGAGGTACTAATAGAAAGTTTATTAAATATACCATTCAGAATTTATTTTTTTACAAAAGTGTAGTGCAGCAAGACTTCATTGCCCTATGTAATTTAGCTCAACACCAGAAAAGCCCTTGAATTCTTGTCGCGTAAACGCCTCTGTTGAAATTACATTGTACTAACAACGATCTAAGCTTTTATAATAATTTTGCAATTTACAAATAATTATATATTTTTTTGAAAAACATCTAAATATTGTTGAGCTACGACACTACTATCGTGCACTTTTTCTACATATCTTCTAGATTCGTCAGATAATTTTCTTATCAATGCCTTGTTTAAAATGAGATTCTCTAAGGCTTTGTAAATTTGATGATGGTTAGGCTCAATATTAATAATTGGACACTCCTGTTGATTAAATTCATTTTTATTCTCTTGTTCATTACCTCCCAGAACTACTTTACCCATTGCCATCCCATATAGTCCATTCATTCCCACATATTCACAACATGCTTGATCAATTTGAATATTCGTAGAATCAATCAAATTCAAATAATCTTTTAATGGCATACCTCCTTCAGCTCGGCACTCAACTAATTCCGGATATTTTTCATTCAATTCCTCTAATGCTTTTTTAATAAAAGGAGTTCCCTTCACAATTGGCCTTGTGATACCATGAAAGACAACTATCTTGTCTTTAATAACATTCTTCGGAACGAAATCCTCTGTATTGACAGGTAATGGGATAGTCTTTAACACCTTGCAATGTTGAGAGTATTGAGATTTTCTCCAGGCTTCAGCATACCCATACATTACAGGTATTATTTTATTTGCGAATGACGTTACATAATAATGATGCCTTATCTTTTTTTTCTCACCATACTGAGAGAAAAAATCTATCATAGATGCGTTCTTCCAATTTTTATCTTTCCAATAGTCATAATATGGAACATCGCTCCCGCAAGCGGACAAAAAAATACAATTAGGGTTCTTAACCAAAGAAAGAACCATTTTTTTTGTAAAGAACGGACTCCATATCTTATGCCTTTCACTAATAAATCCCGCATTAATTATCAAAGCAACGTCATATCTTTGTTCTTTACTCATTTTACGAACAATAGCTTTCAGTTTCATTTTCTCAAAAAAAGAATGTTTTATAAATGAAATGTAACTAAAAAAACCGCTACCATCATACTGAGCATGAACACTATATGATTTTCCCTTATCTTGTTCAATATTCTTAAATCCATCTCCCCATGAGAACACAAAACACTCGTGTCCCAATGCACGAAACCCCATACTTAGATTTTTGGAGAAACTGCTAAATTCACCTATTATTATTATTCTCATTATTATTTTATTTGCAATACAAAATTTTATAATATCTGCTATAACCAAGAAATGTTTACCTCTTTATTCGCTTTATCGCTTCAGCAAGATTCATACGTTTATTCAATTCGTTTAAAGAAAATGAAAAACAGGTAATAAACAACAACAATAATGGAATATAAACCCAAACAGAATTCCACACATGAATAAGTATAAAACTTGTCAAAACTAAAACGAAATTAACTCCAAATACCCTCTCGAACGACTTTGTAAAAAAAAACTCATATCGCTTTCTGGCAATTACATACACCTGAATGCTATAAACTAAGTAAGTTAAAAGGAAAGCGACACCTAATCCTGCTAAGCCAAAGAAATAATAGCCAGCTAATTCTAGCAATATTAGATAAGCCTTCGTTATCGTCTCATTGACAATAAATAATTTCGATTCTGCTTTTGCCAAAAAAACATACGAAATCACAAATGAGGCAGCCTTGAACAACAAACCTAAGATTGCCCAAGATATATAGTCATTTGCTGGTAGGAAATCCTCAGAATAGATAATACGTATTATAAACGGCATTAAAATTATACAAGAAATAATAATTGGTGCTAATATCAATATTGCTATTTCACCTTGTTGATTAATAATCTCTTTACATTTTTCATTATCTTTATTTACTGCCGATAGTCTTGGATAATAATCAGTACTCATTGCATTGAACACCATACCTACATACGTATTCATGATTGCAAAGCCTGCAGCAAACAAACCAACTTCTTCTATACCTCCAGTTTCTCTAATGAACGCCCGAAGCACAAAAGCTAGTACAGTTCCTAATATTGCGTTAAAACTCATTGCTATGCCCAATTTCAGCATAACTCCACCACCTCTAATTGCTTCTTTAGTCGTTACTGCGACTTTTTCTATATCAACCTTTCGCGAGTAGTACCATGATAGTATTAGTGAAGTTACTGAAGTAACTATAAGAGCTGGTACGATACCATCCAAGCCCATGAAATAATACAAAGGGACGCTTACAAACAAACCGACGGTTACACCTAATGCAGAAGCCTTTGCCAAATCCTTCAATCGACGCATTCCTTGCAGAACGACCTTCTGGCCCACACATATCTGGTCCAACAGAAGGATAACAGATAAGATGAAAAATGGAATGATATAATTATAATCACCAAAGCTGGTCTTACTTAACACCGGGGCAAAAACAATCGTTGCTATCATTCCTAAAATGCCCGTTATCCATACCAATCTTCTAACAATGGCTACAGTATGACCAATCCGATACATATCACCTACTCCATGAGCTTCGCTCACATCGCGTACAGCACTCTGAGCCAACCCCATCGAAGTAAAGCTTTGTACCATCAATATTGCACTCTGGTATAGACCTTGGATGCCCATACCTGCAGTCCCTAGCAGTACAGCCACAAACTTCTGCTTAATAATTCCTATCAGTATCTGATAGACCTGAACTCCACCAAAAAGTGAAGTGGCCTTAAAAATACTACGATAGCTGGAAGTCTGATTATTAGAAATCTGGAAATACTCTTTTTCCACGCTCATTATTTTTGAGTCTTGTAAAGAAGCTGTTTCCTATCCAAATATATTATGACAGCACCAATCATTACCTCTGCAGTTAGCGTAATTACATATACCATTCTGCATTGCCAGGGCCCCATAAACATAAAATGCCGCTGTGCAGGGAACGCCCTATAGTTATCTATCCTCGCGATAAACGATTCTTCAATGCCTGGCACATTAATTTTCCACCAGAAAAACGACAGCACCAAAGAGATTGCCACAAAAGCAATTGGCACCCAATTTTTGAAGGCTTTCTTTTCTATTACACCCATCAGCGGTATCATAAACACAGGATAAAAAGAAATCAATTTTCTGGTTTCAATCTCTGTAACGAAAACAAGCCCTAACATTACAGCAAATAGGAAGCCTATACCATATTTCTCACAAACGGTCTTAACATAATCCTTCCAAAGTAAAATGAGCATAATAAAGAATAATCCAAGAAATAGAAAATGTGTTTCCAGAACCACTAGTATATCTGAAGCAGGATACTCTTGTAAAGCTATTACTTGTCCTAACGGAGAGAAAGAACTTTTGCCTCCATAATACTTAGATAACTTGTAAACAATTACAAAGCTCACAAAGGAGGTTATAAGAATAATAAGATTACGCCTCTGGAAAATGGTTGCGAATACATTCTTCCATTCAAGTATAAAGTATTTTGATGCCAAAAAGAATAATCCTGCTGTCGCAAAAATAGAAATAATGGCATGATAATAATTAAGAGGATGCCTATGGTTAAACCATTCCAAAAAGGGGCGTTCTGGGTGTTTATAATAAATTGCTGCACTTATTGCAAAGAAGAGAATAGGTAGCCATAACGTGAACGACCATCTTACAATAGTACTTATCACTGACGATATCCGATCATCAGGTTTAAGCCCCAAGACTTCCGCCCGTGGGAAAAATGCAAGTATCCAAATCACAAATGCCAAGATAGGCCAAGTCACCATTGCCATTACACCCACAATTATCTCCATTATCTTATTGTTGGTTAAGTAATAGTAGATCGCCATATAAGATAACAGATAGGCAGGACAATCTGTAAGCAAAGCATAATATCCGTAAAATTTTAAAATTGGTACGTTAAAGAAGCATATTGCGAACGCAATTGTCTCTGTTGTAGGATTCCATTTACGGTTATTGGATATTTTGAAGAAATACAGAACCGTCAACAGAATGCAGATAAAATTCAGTACACTACAACCTGTAACTGCACTTGCAGGTGTTACCTCTATTCCAAATATCGCATAAATATAATGTATTATCGCAAATGGTAGGATTCTTTGAATATGGTATGCATTTATTCCGCGATCTAAATACATATCGCTAAAATTCTGCAAAATGCTGAAATAGTCTTCACCATCCCAACCGAGACCATTATTATACGGGAGTTTTTCTCCAGTAAAAGAGTATATTAGGATTACTAATAGTATCCCTATTAATACTATTCTTCTTTGAGTAGAATAATTTGAATCTAATAACTTCATAACCTAATGTTTAGAAATTTATCCTTTCTTCCTCTATTACAAGGGGTCTATTCATTACCCGAGTATTAATACTCATAACATATTCTCCGACAAATCCAATGAAGAGTAATTGTACTGCGCTAAAAAAGAATATAGCTATCAACATCGGAGCCATACCCGCAGAAAAGCTGTCCCACATAATGAGTTTCAATACTAAATATACAAATGCGGCTAGCAGCGATAAGACAGATAGTATCATTCCTGCAAATGTAACTAGATGCAATCCCACCTTAGTATAAGATGTAAAACTCAGCATAGCCGCGTCAAACAGCGTGAAGAAATTATTATGAGTTTTACCAGCCCGACGTTTAGCCTGAGTATACTCTATACTTACACGCTTATAACCTAGTTCAGCAACAATGCCTCTCAAGAATGGTGTCGGATCATTCAAATTCCGAAGCACTTCAATGAATGATTTGTCATATAGACCAAAGCCTGTAAAATGCTCAATCTGGTCTACAGAAGACATCTTCTTAATTATTTTGTAATACCATGTTCGAAGCATCCTCATAATAGGATTCTCTTTGCTTGCAGTCTTTATGCAGGAAACAATCTTTGCCCCTTTCTCCCACTCTTTTACCAATTGCGGTAACATCTCGATGGGGTCTTGGAAATCGCAGCACATCAGGATAGTACAATCTCCTGTGGTTTGCAATATACCATAATAAGGGCTGTTGAACTGGCCGAAGTTCTTGGCATTGAAAATTGCTTTGATCTTTGGATTCTGCTTGCAGATTTCCCTTAAAAGCGGTCTTGTGTTATCACTAGAATCATTGTCAATAAAGACAATTTCATAGTCATATTGAGGAAGATTATTTGTTATTTCTTCCACAATGGCCTTACTTATCGGCACAACATTCTCTTCCTCGTTGTAACAAGGGATAAGAATACTAAGCTTTTTCATTTTTATTGTGTGATTTATCGTTATACACTAAGAACTTTAATATCAAGAAAGAAATAAGTGCTGATACTATTATTGCAACTATTCCTGAGAAATACTCATTAAGCCCGAAAGCCAACTGTAATACTCTATTAATGCCTACATTTATAAAGTATGTCAGCACATAACTTAATATAAATTTAAATATCAGTTTCTTGTCACTATTTTCAAAAACAAGTGTTCCTGTTGTCACAAAATTGAAAAGGACACCAAGTATTTGAGAGATAAGTGTTGCCCAGATATATGATAGTCCAATCCATATCATCAAGCAGTACACACCCAGCCCAAACACTGTATTAATTCCACCTACAAAAATGAAACGAATAAATTTGTTCTGAACGTTTTTGTGAAATTGTTCTATCCCTCTTTGTAAAAGATTCATTTGGCCATAGATTTGATTACCCCCTCATACTTTATGTTTGTAAGCGGGTTGACAATAGCAGAAGTCTTCTTTGTATCTGGACTAAGATTTACATCCTTCTCTGGATTGTACCCGCCAAATATCAATTCACTAGAAGAGTCCGTAATATCCTTCATTACAATGATAAAATCCTGAAGTTTGCGTGTATCGTTAGAAGCAATATTATATACCTCCTGATGGAATGTCTCATCATTCACGGCATGAATAGAAAGTTCAGCAATCTGCCTTGCAGCATCCTTTACATAAATATAATTCCACTTCTGGCCACCGCTTCGCATTTCAATAGGCTCATTTTTCTTAAGCTTCTTCAATGCAGACTTAATGAGAGTCTCGTCATGGTCGTTTTCTCCATAGACACTTAGTATGCGAAGATGGATGTACTTCAACCCTAATTCCCTTGTCAAAATGCTTGATTCATTATACATCTTCAGTTTCCCTTTACCGTATGCAGTAATCGGATTGCATAATGTTTCTTCGGTAAGAACACCTGGGACTATGCCATACTCAGCCTGCGAACCTGCGTCAACATAAAGCTGACAACCCATCTGTTTTGCCAACTTCACACACTCCAAAGAAAGTCGGACATTTTCTTCATGGATAGCAGGATTATTTCTATCTTCATGAGTTGTACCCGCCCAGGCTAAGTGAATAAAAACGTCTGCACTTATAATACCTTTAGCCTTATCAAACAATGACTGCATATCCGCACGGAACACCTGTAAATGCCCGTCCTTCTTTATCTCTTCCAAATGCTCATTATCACGGCGTGACATAGCAATAACACAATGACCATTATCAGAAAGATAACGGCATAATTCAACGCCAATAAAACTTGAAGCACCTGTAATGAAAAAAGTCATTGCCATCTTAATTAATTGAGTCCATCACCCTCTGGTACTCATCCTCTGGTAATTGAGGAGAAGGTTTGTCAATGGGCTTATTGTATTCCAGTTTAGGGCTAACGGTAGTTAAGCCACTAACCACATAATTAATCATTCTTGGGCCAGCTGAGGCTTCATACTCATTGAGTGAATCACTTGTATACTCAGAATAACGCACCCCATAAGCTTTAGCCATAGTCTTGAGATCTGGATTGATAAAGCCTCCAGCTTCTGTTGTACCATACATCCTATCACTGAAATAGAGATGCTGGAATTGGGTTATCATTCCAAGTGCTGAATTGTTAATCACAACAACCTTTATATTCAGGTTGTATTGAGCAATTGTTAACATGGACTGAACGGCCATGTGGAAACCGCCATCTCCTGTCACACAATAGACCGTCTTCTTGGGATTGGCAAATGCAATTCCAATAGCAACAGGCATTGCAAAACCCATAGGCGCAAGGCCTCCACTATTTACAAAGCGTTGACCTTTCTTAAGCTTCAAAGTCTGAGCAGACCACATTTGATTCTGACCAACATCCACCGTAAATACATCCCCCTCCTTAGAAATCTCATTCAGTCGTTGCAATAACTGATAAGGTGCCTTATTATCTACAAAGCGTTCTACTTCCTTGTCTTGTGAATAATTCTCTTTCAGTTTGGAGACCCAATCATTCCATGTTGAATAATCTTGATAAGTAATCATTTCCTTGTCAAGAACGTTCAAGAACTCTTCTACAGATGCATGCACTTTTAAACGGTTCTCCAAACGATGATAATCCAGTTCATTCTCGTCCAAATCAACATGGATAATCTTACCATTTTTCAAGAATTCCTGATACATAGCACCAGTCTGGCGAGTATCCATACGAGAACCCAATGTAATCAGAAGGTCTGCTTTGGCTACCGCCATGTTTGCACAACGGTTTCCATAACTTCCAACCATACCTACATAATGAGGATAGGTCTCATCTATTATACCACGGCCCATGAGCGATGTGATAACGGGAATATGGCTTTCTGCAAGAAACTTATTGAGTTTTATATCCACACCATCGCCAGCTGCACCACCACCTAACAAAATGATTGGGCGTTTTGATTTCTCTATTAAATTAATAACTTCAGCAGTAGGGATATTGGATGGTTTCTCTTCTTCTGGTACGTAACCTCTCAACTTCTCCGGATCAATCTCCGCACGTGAGATATTCATAGGCAAGTCAATGGCTACTGGGCCTTTACGTCCATGAGTTGCAATATAGACTGCCTTTTCCAGTTCATAGCGTATATCATCAGGTTTATCCAGCAATACGGCATATTTGGTAATGGGCTTCACCACATTCACCACTTCCATTTCTTGAAATCCCTGCTGACGAATGGGTTTATCATACTTATACTCGTATGTATTGACCTGACCAGAAATAAAGATAACTGGAATAGATCCAAAGAATGCATCAGCAATGCCGGTCATCATATTGGTTACTCCAGGACCGCTGGTGCAAATGGCTACGCCAAACTTTCCACTCTCAATCGCATAGCCTTCAGCTGCAATGGCAGCAGTTTGTTCGTGGTATGTCTGGATATACTGAACGTTTTCGTTCTGTCCCAACGAATCCACAAGGTGCGTAATCATGCCGCCAATGTAGCCAAAGACAACATTAACACCTTGCTGCTCAAAGAATGATACTATGTAATCAGAAGCTTTCATACTGTAAGGAACTTATCGATTTCCTCTATACAGAGTGGATAGACATCTTCGTTCTGGTACTTCTTATACCAGTCAGCCACCAAGTCGATTGTCTGTAATGCATCCAGCCTTGGCTTCCAGCCCAAGCGGTTTTTGGCCTTGGTAATATCCAGCATCAGAAGATTTGCTTCATGTAAAGCATTGGGATCTGAAACATCTTTCAGTTCTCCTTTACCGAAGCTCTGAACTAACTTGGTAGCCACTTCCCAAACCGTAGATACAGAAACTGCTTCCGGACCAAAATTCCAGCCCTCACAATACTCAGTAGGATGCTCCCACATCTTCTGAGCAAGAAGCATATAACCACTCAGCGGTTCCAATACATGCTCCCAAGGACGAACGGCCTTCGGACTACGGATGTCAATGGGCTTACCCGCCTCCAAAGCACGGATGCAGTCAGGAATGATGCGGTCTTTGGCCCAATCACCACCACCAATCACGTTACCAGCACGTACACTGGCAAGGCTCACATGGTGCTTCTTACCATAATCATCAGGATTGAAGAAACTCCTACGCCAGCTCTGAATAGCTATCTCACAAGCACCTTTACTGGAGCTATATGGGTCATAACCACCAAACGGATCATCTTCCTTATAGCCTCTCATCTGCTCCTTGTTGTCATAGCACTTATCGGTGGTAATCATCACACCCACCTTGACGCTTTCCGTTGCACGGATGGCTTCCATAATATTGATGGTTCCCATCACGTTGGTCTGGTAGGTCTCGACGGGAATCTCGTAACTGAGACGAACCAACGGTTGTGCAGCAAGGTGGAAGACAATCTCAGGCTGGTACTGAGCGAAGATTTCCTTCATCTTCTCTCCGTCACGGATGTCAGCACGGATATCTGCTTTGATCTTGTTACCAATACCAGAGAGAACAAAGTTGTCCTTCTCGCTGTAGGGTTCCAAACCAACGTGATGGGTACCATTAACATTATGGAGGCCATCCGTGCAACGGATAGTGTGAAGGTAGGTGTGATGATTACCACCGATAAGTGCTATGACAACA
>JAEEGL012680664.1_pt1 | contig 20491 bp, 15 predicted proteins | sample 9134231 | NCBI WGS metagenome assembly JAEEGL01 (sample SAMN16246548, study PRJNA631951) | gut metagenome | biome: gut microbiome; feature: rumen; material: fiber-attached | host: Bos | place: Iran: Karaj | collected 2018-10
CGCCTTTCGGCCTCGAGGGCTTTCTTCTCGGCCTCAGCAGCGCGTTTCTCGGCCTCGTGCTGCTCTTTTTCTAACTTCGCCTTCTCTTCGGCGGCACGCTTTTCGGCCTCGCGTCTTGCCTTCTCTTCGGCGGCGCGCTGCTCTTTTTCACGCTTTGCTTTCTCTTGCTCGGCGGCGTGCTTGCGTTTCTTCTCTTGTTCGGCGGCTTGCTTGCGCTGCTTTTCTTCCTCTTCCTTTCGCAGTTTTTCGGCGCGCTCCTTTGCCTTCCGCTCCTTCTCGACCTTCTTCTTATCCTCTTTCTCTTGGTGTTTCGAGGGTTTCGGGGCCGCCTTGGCCTCTTTCTCGGTCTTCTCTTTTTTCTCGGTTGCCTCGTGGTGGCGCGATGAGCGCGAGTGGTTGTCCTTGATGAGGATGCTGTGCAGGCTGGTGCCCTTGTTGAAGCAACTCAGGTCGACCGGCGTGCTGATGCCCTCCACGCGTCCTTTCTCGCTGAATTGCCACAGCGTCCACGACGCGCCGTTGATCACGGGCGGCGTGTTGGCATAGCGGGCGATGAACAGCGGATAGTCGTTGAAGGCGCGTCCCAGGATATTGTTGTAGAAGTATGCACCGGTGTAAATCATTGGCTTGCAGCCGTAATGCTTCTCAATCAGGTCGGCAAAGACCTTCAGCGAGTCGCGGATTTGCTGGTTGGTCCATCCGTTATGCACCTCGATGTCGATGAGCGGCAGCAGGTCCTGCTCGCTCTTTTTCACCACGCTCTTGAAGTTCTCGAATTGGTCATGAACCGAAGAGCCAGTGCGCATAAAGTGGTAACTGCCCACCTTGATGCCGTGTTTTCGGGCTTGCTCCAGATAGGAGCGGTAACGCTTCGACTTGTAGGTAACGCCCTCGGTAGCCTTGATGTAGACATACTTGATGCGCTTGTTGCGTGCTATCGCCTCCCAGTCAACATCCTTCTGGTAATCGCTTATGTCAAGGCCGTCGTAGGCGATGTCGGGGGTGGCATCGTCGGCGACAGCGACAAGCCCTGTGCCCATCAGTAGGCACAGCAGCAAAGTGAATATGACGAAATTACGCATGCGAGAATGACCGTGATTAAATGCCAAATCAAAGCAAAAATCACGCAAAATTACAAAATTAATCGATACGCGCCCCTAAAAACGCCAAAATATTGCTCCCAAACGTGCTATAGCATCTATAGAGACTATTGATTCTGGGGGCGGTTACTTCACCAGGCGGTTGAGGCCTGGGATGCGGGCGAGGATGCGGGTGAACATGCCACCCATGTGCTCGCGCTTGATGATAACACCGGCGAAGAGGAGCATCAGCACGGTGCGATAAGTCACAGCGAGCCAAGCGTTGTCGATTTTCACCACAAGCATCATCGTGGTGAGCACGGCAGTCAGCAGCACATAAATGGCCAGGTCACGCATCGGGTAAGGGATGGGGAGATAATGCTGGCCCACGAAATAACTCAGCACCATCGCCGTGCCATAGCCCGCCACGCCGGCCCAGGCGCATGCCATGTAGCCGTGCGACGGCACGAAGATTATATTGATGGCTATCAGCGCCGCGCATCCCACACCCGAGAGGATGGCGCCCCAGATGGTGCGGTCTTTGAGTTTGTACCAAAACGAGAGGTTGAAGTACACGCCCATCATAATCTCTGCCGCCATGACGATGGGCACCACACGCAGGCCCTCCCAATAGTCGGGAGCGATGATATACTTAAGCACATCGAGCCATGCCATCACAGCCAAGAATGCCAACAGTGTGAAAATCAAGAAATATTTCATGCCTTTTGCGAGCACCTCGGGGCTGTTTTTGTCGCTGCTTTCCGAAAACACAAACGGCTCGTAGGCATATCGGAACGCCTGCGTAATCATTGCCATTATCATCGCAATCTTTACCGCCGCACCGTAGATGCCCAACTGAGTGCGAGCATCGTCGCCGGGGTAAATACGCGGGAAAGCCATCTTGTCGAACGTCTGGTTAAGAATGCCGGCAACGCCCAGCAGCACCAAGGGCCATGCATATCGCAGCATCTCGCGGCACAACTTGGCGTCGAAGCGCCATGTGCACTGCTTCAACTCGGCCCATAGCAGCAGTGTGGTCACCAGCGTACAGAACAAGTTGATGTAGAACACATAACCCACGTCGAGGGTAAAATTGTCGTCGTAAATACCCAAGAAGTTGAATTTCATCGCCGGGAACGCGACGAGATACAGCAGGTTGAGCAGGACGTTCATTCCGATGTTCAGCAACTTGATGCCGGCAAACTTCAGAGGCCGTTTCTGATAACGCAAGTAGGCGAACGGGATGCACTGGAAGGCGTCGAAAGCCACGCAAATCGCCATCGAGCCCACCCACCAGGGGTGGTCGGGATAAGTCATCACCGAGGCGATGGGATTAAGAAACATCACCACCAGCAGGATGAACAGCGACGTCACCGTGCCCACCATGATCAGCGAGGTGGAGTAGACGCTGCTCGGGTTTTTGTCTTTTCGCGAGATGAAGCGGAACAGCGTCGTTTCCATGCCGAATGTAAGCAGCACTATTATCAACGCCGTGTAGGCATAGATGTTGGTCACCACGCCATATTCGCCGCCCGAAGCGGCAAACTTTGCCGTCTGCAGCGGCACCAGCAAATAGTTGATGAAACGCCCGGCAATACTGCTTAAGCCGTAGATTACGGAGTCTTTGGCAAGCGATTTAAAGTCAGCCATAAAACAAGTTATTTCAAATACACTGTGTTATCGACCACACCGGCTTCGCGCATAGCCTGGCGTCGCTCGGTGCAGGTGCCGCAGGTTCCGCAGTGATACTCACCGCCCTTGTAGCACGAGTAAGTCTCGGCATAGTTCAGCCCTAACTTTGCCCCATGGCGCACGATGTCGGTCTTGCTGATATTGGTGTAAGGGGCAAACACGGCAATGTGCTCGTAGGTGCCAGCTTGCATGGCCGCGCTCATAGCATCGACAAACGGCGCGGTGCAGTCGGGGTAAATGGCATGGTCGCCGGCATGGTTGGCAATCATCACACGCTTCAGTCCGTGGCTCTCGGCAATGCCACAGGCCACCGCTAGCATGATGCCGTTGCGGAACGGCACAACGGTGCTTTTCATGTTCTCGTCGTTGTAATTGCCGTCGGGGATTGCCTCGGCACTATCGAGCAACGCGCTCTTGAAGTAACGGTGCATAAAGTCGAGACGCACAATGATGTGCTTGATGCCCAAGCGCTGACAGTGGGTGATGGCGCACTGGCGCTCGCGGCCGTTCTGCGTGCTGCCATAGTCGAAGGTGATTGCCATGGCAATCTCGTCTTTGTACTCATAGAGCATGGTCGTGGAGTCCATGCCACCCGAAATAATTATTACTGCATCGCGTGCCATAATCGATAATGTTATTAGTTAGGCGAAGTTGGCCAGAAGGCGTGCGCGCACCATGTCCTGGTGGTCGTCGTCGCCATAGTTTGCAAAAGGAATGATACTGATGCCCCCACGAGGATTGAAGTTGCCCACCACCTCGATGTAGCGCGGATCCATGAGCGCCACCAAGTCCTTGAGGATGATGTTCACACAGTCCTCGTGAAAGTCGCCATGGTTGCGGAAACTGAACAGGTACAGTTTCAGGCTCTTGCTCTCGACCATGCGCTGCCGGGGGATGTAGCGGATGACGATGTGGCCGAAGTCGGGCTGTCCCGTCTTTGGGCACAGCGAGGTGAACTCCGGGCAGTCGAGAGTCACGATGTAATCGCGCTCGGGGTGCTTGTTGTCGAACGTCTCAAGCACCTCGGGCGTGTAGCCAAAGTCATATTTTGTGCCCTGGTTGCCCAGGAGCGACAGTTGTTCTAATTCTTTTTCGTCGCGTGGCATATCTTTTTAATTTAATGCACAATGAGTAATCTGTTATCTGTTATCTGTTATCTGTCATCTGGCAAATTTTATTTGCCGAGCAGGATGTTGATGAGGGCGTTGATGTCGCTGCCATCGACATCACCCTGGCCATCCACGTTAGCGCGGCCGTCGTAGTTAGCGGCATTGTCCTTGCCCAAGATAATGTTGATGAGGATGTTAAGGTCGGTACCCTCAACCGAGCCGTTGCCGTCCACGTCGCCCTGCAGTCCCGATGGCACACTGAATTTCGCCAGGCCGTTGCCCACCTCCATCAAGATGTAGCCAGGATGACCTACCGGTGTGAGGAAAGGAACGTAGGTTGCCCACTCATCGGTTGAGTAGCACCACTTCAGGTGGTAGCGGCCGTCGGCCAAGTTGGTGGCCGGACTGTAAGACAAACCATCCCTCCAATAGTAAGAGGTAATCACGTAATCGTCCCTGTCGGTAAAGTCGCTATACGAACTGAAGCCTTTGATGCTCGTCTCGCTCTCATCGTAAACCACGGTAACCACATACATCTTATCCCAATACTTGTAACTGGACATGCGATGGCGAATGTTGAGTTTCGCCACGTCGCCCAGCGTCACCTGCTCGCTGCCGGGCATAGGCTCGAAGACGGTGCAATAGCCCACCAACGGTGCCATGCGGCCACTGCCAGTGTTGGGCTGGATGCCCATCACGCAGTTCTGCATAAAGTTGTACTGACGGCCTGTGCTGCCGGCACCCTGCGTGACGGGTTCGAGAGCCGTCGAGGCATAGTGGCCGTCGGCATTGCCGCCCCAGCCCCAATTCACATGGAACAGGCCGTTGTTGTCGTAGCCGTCGAAGACAAAGGCATGGCCGCCAGTAACCTCGTCGGGCTGGCCTGAATAGTAGATGGGGCGATGCTTGTCGAGTTCGGCGCGCAGCATGGCGTCCCAAGTCGATGATTTATAGAAGTTGCGATAGAAAATTTGCATCTCGCCGTCGTAGTCGAAGTGGTCATAGAGGGCCAGCACCACGCGCTGCGATGGCGCGCTGCTGCCGTCGGAGCCATAATTCATGTGCAAGGCGTGGCCCACATCGCGCATCAGCGTACCCACGGCGAGAGCCTGCTCAACCGAATAGTTAACGTGGGCATAAGTGTCGAGCATATTGTTCCACTCATAAGTGGTGTTGAAAGTGCACGAAAGTGTGGAATTGTTGTTCTTGCCCCACTCGTAGGTCTCACTGCCGCTTCCCATGTCAGGATAGTTGTAGTACTTCATGATTTGTGCCACAGCGGTTGCCACACATCCCGTGTAAGTATCGTCGCCATTAAGCGTTGGGCACATCACGTTGTAAGGCACATTCTGGTTCCAGGTGGTGGCCAGCAGTGGCGACACGCTGTTAGCCAAGCGTGGCGGCTGGTAGGCCCACTCGGGATGGCTGCGAAGCAGCAACAGTTGCTCTTGGTATTGCTCGAGCCACCACTGCGCGTTGGCCGGCAGGTCGTCCATATCGAGACTGCCATGGTCGCTATAAGCGAGCACCGGAGTGCACGCGTCGTCGCCCGAGACGACCACGAAGCCGTTGCCGCCCTGACGGTTAAAGACGTAGAAGTCGACGCAATTGTCGGCCTTGCTGACAACGGTTTTGCTCAGCGCCAACGGGCCGGCTACGGCGCTTTGGGCGCGATGTGCCGGTTGTGACATAAAATCGCTCGCAATGGCCAAAGCGCGGTCAGGGCCGACGGGGCCTGCCCACAGCGCCAAAGCCACCACAAGCAACATTGCAGTGGTTATGATTCTAGTTTTCATGCTGTTTTGTATTATTAGTTGTGATTAAAATCTATTGTTTAACACGTATAAATGCAAAATTACCACTTTTTTCGGCAAGCATGGCGCTGAATCGCCAAGGTTACGAATTTTTAACTATTCAACAAGGCTTCATCGCGCTGCCTGGGCGGGGAAATGGCATGGTTCTTGCGAGAATTGGATTTATTGTGTACTTTTGTGCCCTATTCAATTGAAACGACTACGATGAAACGATTCTTTATAGCACTTGTGTGGCTCGCCGCGGCGCTCGGCTCGGGGGCCACGACCATCGAAAACGACTACTTCGCCCTCACCACGCCCGACGACAGTTGGGCTGTGAGCGACGATGGTGGCGCCTTGCGCAAGGTTGGCGGGCGTGCGATGATTTCGCGCAGCGACGCTGCCGGCGCAGCCATCGACCTGGCGCGCATCGACTATCTGGAGATGGCGTTCACGCCGCAGTCCTACCTGACAACCCAGATTGTGGAGCGCCGCGACCTCTTTGCACAAGCCGCCACGACGATGGGCACCGTAGGCGACACGACGCTGCTGGGCTTGCCGGCCAAGTGTGTGCACTTCGACAAGGAGGCGCACGGCTACACCTACCGCTGCACAGCCATCGCGCTGAATGCCGGCTATGGCACACTGCTCACCATCCAGGCCCACCGCGACGGCAAGCCGCGCGTCATCGGCCGCGTGGTCAGCGCCTTGCAACTCAAGTGCGACACCACGCAATTGCGCACCACGGCAAGCATAGTGGAGGTCTTGGCGCCGCGCCTGCGCCAGAAGACGCTGCCCATCAACAGCAACGACGCCCTGGGCGGCGTGGCTATGCCCGACGCGCAGACGCTTGAACTCACCGTGATTGTGCCTTACATCACCCGCGACGTGGTGGATGTGCCGCGCTTTGTGCAGGTCAAGCGCGACGAGTGGATGCGCTCGCACGCAAAGGATCAACTGTTCACCCTGCTCGAGGCCACGGCGATGGCCGAAAAGAAAAACCTGCGCTACGTCTACGTTGACGACAAGCGCCGCGAGATAGGCACACTGCTGATTATGCCTGAGGAATATGAGTGATAATCCGGCCGGATCACTCATATTCCAGATTAGAGATTATAGATTAGAGATTATAGATTTTTCCCTTGATAGAATATTGATATGGTGAAAGTTAACGATATAGTGAGGTTTCTTAATGATGTGGGTGGCGGCCGCGTGTCGCGCATCGACGGCAAAACGGTATACGTCGAGGACAGCGACGGCTTTGAGCGCCCGGCACTTGCCTCGCAAGTGGTGGTCGTGGGCCAGGCTGGCACTAAAGCCGAGGCCTATGAGCGGCCTCTCGACATCAAGAGCAAACTCGTGGTCCCCGACAAGCCGGCACCCAAGCCAGCAGCGAAACCCGCACCAGTGTTTGAGACCGCCGAGGGCGAAAAACTCAACATTGTGCTGGCCTACGAGCCGCGCGAGGTCAAGCACCTGAACACCACCACGTTCTGCCCTATTCTGGTGAACGACAGCAACTACTACCTGAGTTTCGCCTACATGACTCGTGGCGACGATACCGACTGGACGACGCGGCATCACGCCGTGGTGGAGCCGAACATGCAAGTCGAACTCGACGAGTTTGGCCACGACGACCTGAACCTGATGACGCACATCGCTCTGCAATACATCGCCTTCAAGCTGGACCGTCACTTCAAACTGAAGAATCCCGCCCTGGTTGAGCGCCGGCTCGACGTGACGAAGTTTCACAAACTGCACTGCTTTCACGAGACCGAATACTTCGACACACCAGTGCTGAGCATCGACATCACCCGCAACGACCTGCCTGCGCGTCCCATGATCATCGACAGCAGCGCTCTGGAACGCGCCATGAAGGAAAAACGCCGCAGCGAGCGCCAGGGCAAGCCAGTGGCGCACAACACCCCCAAGCCGAAGAATGAGATTGTGGTGCAAGACCTGCACATCAGCGAGTTGCTCGACAACCTCAACGGCCTGTCGCACAGCGATATGCTCAACTACCAACTCGACAAGTTCAACGAGGTAATGCAAGACCACCTGGGCACTCCGGGCCAGCGCATCGTCTTTATCCACGGCAAGGGCGAGGGCGTGCTGCGCAAGGCCATCCTCGATGAACTCAAGCGCCATTACCCGGCTTGCGAGGTTCAGGACGCCAGTTTTAAGGAGTACGGCTTCGGAGCCACCCAAGTCACCATCCATCGCCCCAAATAACCATTTTCCGGCACTACAGCCCTTAATCTTGGATTTTTTGTTGTACTTTTGCAGCAATATTATGGGTCAACGATTTTTCATATATATTTTTATGGCGGTGCTGCTGGCACTGCCGCTTGACGCTAAACAAAAGGTTAAGATTGAGCCGTCGCGCGCGTGGGGACTGACCGAGCCGTTGGGCCAGCACACCGAGGCCACCATCGACACGCTGTTTGAGGACTACCACCGCATTGCCGTGGGCAACATGGTGAGCCCGGCGTGGGCCACCACGGGCAACTATGGCGCGCCGGGGCAGGACCAGGTGTTCTTCAACCGCGCCGAGACGTCGCAGTTCTTCTTCGAGGACTGCTTGGCACCATGGCTTCACAACATCAGCGACCAGTTGTTTTACAACACCCGCATCCCCATGACGCTGCTTGGCCACACGACCGGCGGCGACAAGTACAGCAACCAGGACCGCACTAAGGCGCTGTTTTCGGGCAACGTCAACTCACGGCTTCAAGTGGGAGCCGGCATCGACTACATCTACTCCAAAGGTTCGTACGACAACCAGGCCGACAAAAACTTCGCCTGGCAGGGCTTCGGCTCCTACATGGGCGACCGCTATGAGTTGCAGGCGTTTTTCAACCACTACAGTTACACCACCAAGGAGAGCGGCGGCATCACCGACGACCGCTTCATCACCGACCCCGCCGAGGTGCAGGGCGGCGTGACGCGCGTCGACAACAAGAGTATCCTCACCCTGCTGAACAGCGCGCAGAACTCGCTCAACGGCAGCCAGTTCTACATGAACCACCGCTACAAGGTGGGCTTTTACCGCTATCAGCGCGACTCAATAACCGACACCATCGTGTCGAAGACTTATGTGCCCGTGACCAGTTTTATCTGGACCATGGATTACAAAAACGTGCGGCACCACTACATCGACGAGGGCGGCTTGGAGGACTCGACCTTCTATGCCCACACCCATCTGAAGTTTGGCGGCACCGATGAGGGCACGCGATACTGGCGTTTGCGCAACACCGTGGGTGTGGCCCTGCTCGAGGGCTTCAACCGCTGGGCCAAGGCTGGACTGTCGATTTATGGCACTCACGAGGTGCGACACTTTAAGCAGGTGGTCGACACCATCACCGGCAGCGGCATTGAACTGCCCGAGGGCTTAGAGGCGCTCACCACCAGCATTCCGGCCACCAAGACACAACACCTGGCATGGGTGGGCGGCGAACTCACCAAGCAACAAGGCGCCCTGCTGCGCTACCGCGCCACGGCACAGTTTGGCATCGTGGGCGACGCGGCGGGCGACATCGACATTTCTGGCGACCTGACGACGCGATTCAAGTTGCTGGGCGACAGTGTGGCGCTGCGCGCCTACGGCTATATCCACAACCTTGAGGTGCCTTACCTGCTGCAAAACTTCGTCTCGAACCATTTCGCCTGGCAAAACAGTTTCTCGAAGCAGAAGCGTGTGAGACTGGGCGGCGAACTGAATGTGGCACGCACGGGCACCGGCCTCAACGTGGGCTATGAGACGCTTAAGGACTATGTGTACTTCGGCCCGGAAGCCCTGCCGCTGCAGCACGGCTCGCCAGTGCATGTGCTCAGTGCGACGTTGACGCAGAACTTCCACTTCAAGGCATTCCATTTCGACAATACCCTGGTGTACCAAACCACCAGCAACAGCGACGTGCTGCCACTGCCCAAACTGGCGGTGACCAGCGACTTGTATGTGAAATTCCTCATCGCGAAAGTGCTGCATGTGCAACTGGGTGTCGACGGCAACTGGTACAGCAAATACCACGCGCCAAACTACGCGCCGGCAACCATGACGTTCTACCGCCAAGATGAGAGCAAGTGCGGCAACTTCCTGTGGATGAACGCCTACGCCAACTTCAAACTCAAGCGCGCACGATTCTTTGTCACCTACACCCACGCCAATGGCAAAATCTTCGGTGGCGACAACTATTTCGCCATCCCGCACTACCCCCTGAATCCGCGCCGCTTCCAGATAGGCGTAAGCGTCGACTTCGCCAATTAACAGATTAATTTTCAAGCGAAAATAGCCAAGTAAAAATTTGGCTAAAAATAGGAGCATTCGTGTCGCCTAAAAAACTCGAGCATTCGAACATTCGAGATGTTTTTGGGGGGGCGTGAGTTTATTCGGTGTATTGGTAGTCGAGGATGTCTGGGTTGAAGGTTACCTGGCGGTTGGCGAAAATTTGGTTCATGGCCCCCGATTCAATGAGTTCTTTGGTGTTTCCTACGATCATGCGCCGGTCGTGGGTGATGAGCCACAGTTCGTCGGCCAGCAGCAATGCTTGCGACACGTCGTGGCTGGAGAGGAGCACTGCCTTGTCGCGCTCGCGCGTGAGTTGGTGCAGCAGGTGCATGGTCTCGATGCGGCTTGCCACGTCGAGGAACGCCGTGGGCTCATCGAGCACGATGACCGGCGTAGCCTGCGCCAAAGCCCTCGCTATCATCGCTTTCTGCCGCTCGCCATCGCTGAGTTCGGCCACATAACTTTGTGCTTTGTGGGCGATGCCCACGTCGTCGATGGCCTGCTTCACGGCCTCGTGGTCGCTCTCGCTAAGCCGGCCCAGAAAGCCTGTGTGCGGCTGCCGTCCCAAGGCCACCAGTTCGTAGAGCGTCAAAGCCCCGGCCTGTATGCGGTCGGTCGACACCAGTCCGATGAGCCGCGCACGCTGCAGTTGCGGGATATCGGCCAGCGATCGCCCGTCGAGCATGATGGTGCCCGACAGCGGCGGTGCGGCGCACGTGAGGGCACGAAGTAGCGTCGACTTGCCGGCACCATTGGCACCGAGCAGCACCACCAACCGTCCGCGTTGCAGACTCAGGTTAAGGTCGCGCAAGATTGCGATGTCGTTGCCACCCTGACGATAGCCAACGGTCAAATCTTGTGTTTCAAGGATTGCAGCCATATCAGTTGAAATAATTGATTCGAACTCTATTAACAATAATGTAAATAATGATGGGCACGCCTATTACGGGCGTGATGGCGTTGATGGGAATCAGCCCCTTGCCACCCGTCACGCTCACGAGGGTGCACAGCAGCGCCACGTCGGCCCCGGCCAGTATGGTGGTGGGCAGCAGCCGGCTGTGATTGCTCGTTCCGGTCATGAAGCGCGCCACATGAGGCACCACGAGTCCCAGGAAGCCGATGGGCCCGCAGAATGCGGTCACCACAGCGGTGAGCACACCGGTGATGAGCAGCAGGATGTTGCGCGTGCGGTGGGTGTTCACGCCCAAGTTCTCGGCATAGCGGGTGCCCAACAGTAAGGCATTCAGCGGCTTCACCATGAGGCACGACGCCGCCAGGGCTGCCACGATTACCGCTACATACACCGGCAACTGGTCGACGCCCACGCCCTGGAAGTTTCCGAAGCCCCACGTCACGTAGCGGTGGATGCCCTCCTCGTTGGCCGCCGAACTGAGCAACTGTATCACGCTCGAGGTGAGATAACTCACCAAGATGCCGATAATCAACAGCATGGTGCTGCTACGCACCACAGTTGAGAAGGCGATGAGTAGCGCCAGCACAGCACCGGCACCCAGCAGTGCGCCCACAAGGGTGGCGATGTAACTCCCGGCACCACCGCCAAGCACACCGCCCAATGTGCCGCCAAGCGCCAGCATGACGATGGCCACGCCCAATCCGGCACCGGCCGACACGCCGAGTATCGACGGCCCGGCGAGCGGGTTGTTGAAGGTGGTCTGCAACAACAGTCCGGCCACGGCAAGCGCGGCACCGGCCAGTGCGGCAGTGGCCACCATGGGCAGTCGCGACTGCAGGATGATGATTTCCCACGCCCGGTTGCTGTGGCCACGACCCAGCACGATGTCGGCCACGGCATCGGCGGGGATGTCGACCGACCCCATGACCACACAAGCCACCGCCAGGCCAATCATGACGACAATCAGCACTACGGTGGTGATGGTGAAGCGCAAGGCGTGTCGTTGTTGTTTCATCAGTTGAGCAAACGTTTATAATACACTGTGTTGGCCTGTTGGTTGCCAGTCACGTCGCTGAAGATGTTATAGTAGTCAAGCAACAGCCTGTCGGGGTGGAAGGGGAATTGCTCGAAGAGCCGCGTGGCATTGGTGTCGCACACATAGATTCGCTTGGTGGCATAGGCCTTGAACTGTTCGTTCAGCGCATTGGCGCCACGCACGTCGGCGAGCGAGTGGACGTAGAACGACTTGATGAGCCACACGTCGGCCTGCTGCGCCACGGCGAGCACCTGGTTGAAGTCGAGGTTCAGCGACCCCATGCTCTTGTCGTCGGCCCAGGGATGAATGCCGCCGGCATCCTGAATCAGGCGCGCCATGTAACTCTGTCCGCCAGGCACATTCCACACGCCGCTAATCACCATCTCGGTGAGCACCAGCGGCTTGTGCGGCAATTTGGCAGCCTGCTGGCAAATGCTGTCGTAGCGGGCGCACACCTGGTTGAAGATGCTGTCGGCCAGCGCGTCCTTGTCCATCAGTGCGCCATAGAACTTAATCCATTCGGCCCGTCCAAGCGGCGTGGTCTCCATATAGTCGGCACACTCGATGATGGGGATGTTGAGCGTGGTAATTTGGCCATAAGACGCGTCCTGATAGGGCGACAGCAGTATTCCGTCGGGATTCATCTCGATGACTTTCTCGATCGTGGGCCCCATCGACGAGCCACAGTCGGCGAGGTCGCCGCTGGCCACACGCTGCGTGATGTCGGGGTCGGTGAAGAACTGCGCGTCGCACACACCGCCCACCGATGCACCCATGCCCAATTCCTTCATCACGCTGGTGTGCACGCTCGAGTAGACCAGCGCATTTTGCAGCGGCGTGCGCACCAGTGTGCCCTCGGGCAGTTGCGCGGGCACTTCGGCGTCGCGCGGCACGAGCACATAGCGCTGCAGCGCGCCGTGATTGCTGTCCCACGGGTTGAGCACGGTCACGAGGGTGTAGCCCTCGCCACGCTCGATGGTAAGCAGTTTAGCCTGCGTGATGAGCGAGTCGGACGCTGTGCCCACATGGTCAACGGCTGCCTGCCGACAACTTGCTAAGACAGTGACAACAAGCAGACTTAACGCCCACGATAATATATGATATTTCATGCTTTTGCGATGTAAAATGTTGTACAACTTACAAAGTTAGCAATAATTATCGAGACTGCGGCCCGCCAAGGCACATTTTTTTGGAATTACGCAGCATGGCGCCGCAGGTTTGGCAATATTGGGCAAAATTACTAACTTTACGGCAAATTTCAATTTTACTTCACAACGATGATACTGTGGTTTAGTGGAACGGGCAACAGCCGCTGGGTTGCCGAAGAATTGGCCAAAAAATTGGGCGACAGAGCATTGCCCCTGCTCGAAGGCGAGAAGGCGCTGGCTCCTGGCGAGGCGCTTGGATGGGTTTTCCCCACGCACTCCTGGGGCCCGCCGCCCGTGGTGGTGGACTGGGTGCGCAGTCACGACATCGAGGGCTGGAACGAGGACACCTACTGCTACATGGTGACCACGTGCGGCGACGATATCGGGCAGTGCGTGCAACTGTGGCGCGAGGCGCTGTGCCCGCGACAGTGCCAGGCGGCCTTCTCGGTGCAGATGCCAAACTCCTACGTGTGCCTGCCGGGCTTCGACGTCGACAGCCGCGAGGTGGAGGCCGCCAAATTAGCGGCCGCCCCGGCGCGCATCGATGCTGTGGCCCAGGCCATTGCGGCACGCCAAGCCACGTGCGACGTGGTGACCGGACGATGGACGTGGCTCAAGAGCCGCGTGGTGAGGCCCTGGTTTGCCAAGCACGGCGTTGACGACAGCCGCTTTGTGGTCGACGAGAACGCCTGCACACACTGCGGTGTGTGCGTGCGCTCGTGCCCGATGCACAACATCACGCTCGACGACCGCCAGATGCCGCGTTGGCACGGCAATTGCGCCATGTGCCTGGGATGCCTGCACCGCTGCCCGGCACGCGCCATCGACCACGGCAAAGCCACGCGAAACAAAGGTCGGTACCACCATCCATAAAAATCAGATGCCATGAACGTCAACCCCCAGCCATTGCGCAACACCAATAAGTTGCCTGTACTCAAGCAGCAAGACGCGGCGACACAGGCCTTGGCAACCGAGGTGCTCAGCCAGTTGCCCTACGACCCCAACGAGGAGCAGATGCTGCTCATTGTCGCCGTGGCCCACTTCGTGCTGCATTGCGACGACCGCTCGGTGTTTGTGCTCAGCGGATATGCCGGCACGGGCAAGACCTCGCTCATGGGCGCCATGGTGCGGGCGTTGTCGCAAGCGGGCCGCAAGACGGTGCTGATGGCTCCCACGGGCCGCGCGGCGCACATCTTCAGCGAGTATGCCGGCCACACGGCATCGACGATTCACCGCAAGATTTACCGGCAGCACAGTTACGGCAGCGACATCTACGGCCTGGCCGAAAACAAGCATGCCGACACGCTCTTTATCGTCGACGAGGCGTCGATGATTTCCAACTCGGGCGGCGACGGCCTGGCGAGTTTCGGCACGGGTCGCCTGCTCGACGACCTTATCACCTACGTGTACAGTGGCACTGGTTGCCGCCTACTGCTCATGGGCGACGCGGCGCAGTTGCCTCCTGTGGGCAGCCTGGAAAGCCCGGCGCTGAGCGTGAGCGTGCTGCAAAACTACGGGCTGACGGCCTACGAGATGGTGCTGCGGCAAATCGCACGACAACAGTTGCAAAGCGGCATCCTTCACAACGCCACCCTGCTGCGCAACATGATGGAGCGCGAAAACATCGACACGCCACAACTTGAGTTGTCGCCGTTCGACGACATCGACAACGTGTCGAGCGAGTGGTTGCTCGAGTGCATCAGCGACTGCTACGACCGCGACGGCCTGGCGCAAACCATAGTGATTACTCGCAGCAACCGCCGCGCGACGATGTTCAACCAGGGAATTCGCAACCGCATCCTATATCGCGAGGACGAGATGGTGAGCGACGACATGCTGCTGGTGGCCCGCAACAACTACTACTGGGCGCGCGAGTGCGACGAATTGGACTTTATCGCCAACGGCGACGTGCTGCGCGTGCAGCGAGTGCGCGGCGAGATTGAGCACCGCTACGGCCTGCGCTTCGCCACGGCCACCGTCGAGTTGCCCGACCACGGCCTGGAACTGGACGTGAAAATCGTGCTCGACTGCCTCAGCAGCGACGGCCCGGCACTCACTGCCGAGCAAAGCGAGCGTCTGTTTCAGCAAGTGATGGACGAGTTGCCCGGCAACAAACGCGAGCGCTACCAGGCGCTGAAGCAGCACCCCTATTTCAATGCGCTGCAGGTGAAATATGCCTATGCTGTGACGTGCCACAAGGCGCAGGGCGGACAGTGGCGCAACGTGCTCATCGACATGGGCGCCATCATGCCCGAGGCCACGCAGACCCTCGACTACTTGCGGTGGCTCTACACCGCCCTCACGCGCGCACGCGAGCGCGTGTACCTAATCAACTATTTTCCACCACAGGAATAACCGCCCCACCCTATTTATAATAGCAACTATTGCTGTCTTCTAAAAGTTGAAATTGGGTGAATTAGGCGTGCGCAATGCCGATAAACAGGCGTTGCGGATGTTTTTTTGAAAAAGTAAGCCCCCTCAGTCGAAAAGCAATGGTTCTCGGGGTGATGGCTCGGCGTCTGATGAAAAGGGGACGGTCCTTTTTTCATCATTTTCATCACGCACGACGCGCCGTGGCGCATCCTACAGGCGGCTATCGATACGCGACAAAAACAAAACTGCAATATCCCTTGGACTTTTACCGGACAGTAATAAATAGAAACTATAGCATATAAAAAATCGCCCGCCATGATGGCGAGCGACTTTTGTTGTTGCAGAGTGCGTTGCGCGGCTGGCCGATTACTTGCCAGCGAGTGCGTTGGCGCGCTCAATGTATTTGTCGATGAAAATACGGTTCTGGTTCACGAAGTTGGGATACTCATCCTTAATCTTCTGATACATAGCAGCCTCTTCGGCATAGTTCTTCTTGGCGTGGAGCACTGTGGCCTTCTTCATCATGAAGGTGGGCGCATAGAGTTCGTTGTTGTTGGTCAGCGTGATGGCCTTGTCGAATGCTGCGAGCGCCTTGTCGAGTTGGTCGAGGTTGACGTAGCAGTCGCCGAGGAGCGATTGTGCTGCGGGGCCCACGAGGTCGCCGTGAGGATCGTAGTTCTCGAGTTTGGCGGCAGCCTCTTTGTACTTGCCCTGACGATACAGGATGATAGCCGAACTGAGCGCTGCACGCTCGGCGGGCTTGTAGTTGTACTCTTTCTCTACCTTCTCGTAGGCGGCGAGTGCCGTGCTGTCGTTGCCACGTAGCAGCAACTCGATGTCGGCCTTACCGATGGCCTCTTTGGCCTTCTCGATACCCGGCTGACGGATGCCATAGATGTAACCTACTACCAGAAGAACTATCACTGCAGCGGCACCTGCCACCCAGTAGATGTATTTCTTGTTGCTCTCCAGCTTTTGTGCGGCTGTCGAGAGTGATTCGTTGACCTCTTCAAGTTTTGTGCGCGAAGTCAAGTTGTTTTGTTTCTTTGCCATTTGATATTTTTTGTTTGTTATTTTCAAAAAATTGCATTTCAGCCTGCAAAGGTAATACCATTTCTGCAAACGAGAAAACAATTATCGACAAAAAATAAAAAAAAGGAGGAAAACCCCCCTTTTGAGGGCGCAACTTGGGCCATAACAGCCGCCATTTTCGGGCAAAAACCTCAAATCACATGACGGCGCAACCAATCGTGGGCCGGTCAGACTTCGGTGGCGGGAGTAAGGCCGACCAAGTCCTTTATCACTTCGCTGCCAAGGATCAGTCCTGCGGCGGCGGGCACCCATGCGTTGCTTGGCGGCACACGCTGGGGCACCTCGCTGGGCCCAGCCTCGGCCTCTGCGCAGGCCGCCACCTCGTCGGGCAACGGCTCGATGGGCTTTTCGGGGCTGTAGACGCACTTGAAGTGACGTATTCCCTCTCGGCGCAGGCGCTTGCGAATGACTTTGGCCAACGGGTCCATGATGGTCTTGGTGATGTCGGCCACGCGAAACTGTGTAGCGTCCATCTTGTAGGCGGCTCCCATCGAACAGATTATGGGCACGCCCAGGCGCGTGCATCGCCTGATCAGTTCCATCTTGGCACTCACGGTGTCGATGCAGTCGACCACGTAGTCATATACGCTCAGGTCGATCTCGTCGGCATTGCTCACCAGGTAGAACATGCGCCACTTGGTGACCACACACTGCGGGTTGATGGCCTGGATGCGCTCTTCGGCCACGTCGACTTTATAGCGTCCGACGTTGGTTGTCAGGGCGATAATTTGGCGGTTGATATTGCTTGGCGACACGCAGTCGTTGTCAATGACGTCGATGGCGCCCACGCCGCTTCGCGCCAGCACCTCCACGGCATATCCACCCACGCCGCCCACGCCGAACACCGCCACGCGGCTTGCTGCCAGCGTATCCATGGCGGCTTGGCCGAGCATCATCTGAGTGCGTGAAAACTGGTTTTGCATAAGTGTCATTACGTTTTATGTGCAAAATTAGTGCAAGGTGAGCGCAAATGCAAATTTATTTGCGATTTGCCGAGCCGCAGCCTAATTTCGCTGCTTTTGCAGCAACATTAGTGCAAGGTGAGCGCAAATGCAAATTTATTTGCGTTTGGGTGATTTTTGGGGCGAATGTTTGTTTTATTGGTTAAAAAAGAGTAACTTTGCAAACTTGCAGAAGTCTCGGGTCGTGGCGTGCAACGCGCGCCTGCCGAGGCCAGTAGGGGCAAGTAGACAAACGTTATTCACCCTGGCTGGGGCAGCGCCCTGGCCGTCAAAAATGATAACACTATGAGAGGACAAATGAAATTCGGCCTGAACATCCCCACCAAACTGGTGTTTGGTGCGGGAGAACTTAAGAACCTGTCGGCCATGACGTTGCCTGGCAAGCGGGCGCTCATCGTAATTTCGGCTGGCACATCGATGAAAAAACACGGTTATCTCGACATGCTCGTCGAGCAACTCGACAAGGCTGGTGTGGCTCACACCACCTTTGACAAAATATCACCCAACCCCACTCATGCGCACGTGATGCAAGGCACGCAAGTGTGTCTTGACCATCAGTGCGATTTTGTTATTGGGCTGGGCGGCGGCAGTAGCATCGACACTGCCAAGGCTATTGCCATCACCGCCGCCATGGGCGGCGACTTCTGGGACTACGTTAGCGGCGGCACCGGCGGCGGCAAGCCCGTGGAACGCGCCCTGCCCATCGTTGCCATCCCCACCACGGCAGGCACGGGCACCGAGGTCGACCTGTGGGGCGTGGTCACCAACGAGACCACGCACGAAAAGATGGGCTTCGGCTCGCCACACATCTTCCCCACGCTGGCCATCGTCGACCCGGAACTGATGATGAGCGTTCCGCCACGCCTGACGGCCTATCAGGGCTTCGACGCCTTCTTCCACGCTGCCGAGGGCTACATCAGCCGCGCCCACACACCCATCAGCGACCTCTATGCCCTCGAGGCCATACGCCTGCTTTACAAATATCTGCCTGTTGCCGTCGCCGACCCCGCCAACCGCTGGGCACGCATCAAGGTGGCATGGGCAAGCACGCTGGCCGGCATGGTCGAGAGCACCAGTTGCTGCACGGGCGAGCACGCCATGGAGCACGCACTGAGCGCCCTCAAGCCCGAGTTGCCTCACGGAGCCGGACTGATTGCACTGTCGGGGCACTATTTTAAAGCGTTTAAGAACGACTCGATGAAGCGCTACATGAAGATGGCCGAAAAGATGCGCCAAGTGAAGAGCGCACGTCCCAGCGACTTCCTCGACGCGCTGGAGGTGATGAAGCGCGCCTGCGCCGTCGACGATGTGCGGCTGGCCGACTGGGGATTCACCGGAGCAGATGCCGAGGCGCTGGCCGACAACGCCATAGCCACCGGCAGCGCGATGCTCGACCTCGACCCGCGATTCCTCACCCGCGAGGAAATCATCCAAATCTACATCAACACCATCAACGCATAACCCCCACCAACGCGCAAGTCACATACGCAAACAACCATAACGGCGTCCCAGACGAGCCTTTTTCGCTCCTCTGGGACGCCGCCTTCTCCAGGTGAAGTGTCTTAATGGTGGTTAAACATTAAAGGGCGGTATCCACAATGTAGGGACGTGTCATGGCACGTCGTGCACAATCACAGGTTTTTACGAACTATACTCCACGACGCGCCATGGCGCGTCCCTACAAATTTACATCGCTGTCCGGGAAAACCAATGTGCGAACCTTATTGAGGGTGATTTTGGCACCCTTGTGGGGTAAAAAAAGCGATGCTCGCCAGGATGGTGGGCATCGCCTTTTTTACTATAGGATAATTAGGTTAACTAATCATCTTATTGTTACTTGACTAACTTCATGGTGTTCTTGCTGCCGTCGGGCATCTCAAGAACTACGATGTTAAAGCCATCGAATGGAGTAGCGCTTTCTACGCCCTGCAGGTTGTAGTAGCGTACGCTCTTAGCATTGACGAACTTGAGGTCGGAAACGCCAGTCAGTGTATTTCCATCAATGGTGAGTTTCATGTTCTCCAAGTCAACAGTAAGTTGATAGTAACCCTCGGGAATCTTAAAGGCTTGACCATTATCGGCCGTCAGCGATAATTCTTGACCGAACATGTCCTCGTCGACAACGAAGTCACCATTGCTCACAGCGCCAAAGCGATAAGGTGCAATACCGTCCCAATCCTCGGCACCGTCCATAAGTTTGGTGGTAAACGCAAAGAAGCCATAACCTTCGTCGTTGTCGGCCAACTTCACAGCCGGAGCGAATTCAGTGACAATTACATAAACGTCCTTGGTGTAGATCTTGCCGTCGGTGGTTTCCATCTCCACGCCTACGTTAGTTGCCCAATCGTTACTATTCACATTGCCAAGAATATAAACCGTTTCGAAGATTTCCTCTACGAGAGTGAGGGTGCCAAGCACCTCGTTGTTCTCGGGGTTGTATGTAACATTCAGTGTGTAGACACCCTTCTTATCGGCGTTAATCGAAACGTTGTCGACGGGATAACTGACCTCCCAGCCGTGGTCTTGAACAACCTTGAACTCAACCGTGGTGTTTGCCTCGAGTTCAGTCTCCTCGCTTGTCCACTCATAGATGCCGTTGTCGTTCATCTGCATCTCAGGAGCAGCAACAGGATCCCAGTCGTTCTCCATGCCGAACAGAGCAGCGGGCGCACCAGCAACGGCGTAGGTGTGCTCAACAGGAACCTCCTTCTTGATGAGATTACCAAGCACCTCGTTGTTCTCGGGGTTATAGGTAACATTCAGTGTGTAGACACCATCCTCCTGGGCGATTATCGAAACGTTGTCGACGGGATAACTGACGTCCCAGCCGTGGTCTTGAACAACCTTGAACTCAACCGTGGTGTTTGCCTCGAGTTCAGTCTCCTCGCTTGTCCACTCATAGAGGCCGTCGTCGTTCATCTGCATCTCAGGAGCAGCAACAGGATCCCAGTCGTTCTCCATGCCGAACAGAGCAGCGGGCGCACCGGCAACAGCGTAGGTGTGCTC
>JAEEGL011415051.1_pt1 | contig 20490 bp, 18 predicted proteins | sample 9134231 | NCBI WGS metagenome assembly JAEEGL01 (sample SAMN16246548, study PRJNA631951) | gut metagenome | biome: gut microbiome; feature: rumen; material: fiber-attached | host: Bos | place: Iran: Karaj | collected 2018-10
CATCATCCGATAGCGGGTGTCATGCACCCTACCCGACCGTTGCTGAGCATTCCTGAGCCAGCTATCATCAAGTTTGAGACCTTGTTGTGGTGTTGCCGCATCATCGCCATTTCCTGCCGACTGCTGCTTGTCAAAGACTAACGGCATTAGCAATGATGTCGTTGAACGGGTGCTGTCGGTCTGCGCTTCCGCCTTGCCCGAAACAACAAGACACAATGCCACCAAAAACAAATATATAGCAATTGATTTCTTCATTCGTTAATAAATTTTCTGCAAAACATATAAGAACTGCTAGAGGAGTTCGGGGTTGAGGAGGTCATCGTCACCCATTTGGTATAGGGTATCCTTTTTAAGAGCTTCAGGATCGAGCTCACTGCGCAACTGCATGGCCTTATACTTAGGACGCAGAACAAAGAGTTCAACAAGATAGGCAATTACAAACCATACAGCAGCCAGAATCCACATAGTCCAGTAGATACCACCTATCTGGCTCAATGAAGCTCCAGCGACTTGCATTCTCACAAAAGCAGTAGCCCCCCAATATCCTGGAATCATATCTCCAATGGCGATCCAATAAGGAGACATCAGATATCGTGGCCAAGAGACTCCAGCAAGGAAAACAAAAATCAAGGAGGTAAATGCCAATACCAAAAACACTCCTTCGCGGTTGTTTACAAATACTCTCATCACCAATCCGAAGAAAGCTGACGCCAGCAGGAATGGGACAGCCATGAAGAGTATTTCCAGCAGATTGCCATTGATCGGGAAATGGAAGATGAGAGGAATGATATAAAGTGTAAAAAGAACGGGCAAAGTATAAATCACCAGATAAGCAAGAGCCTTACCAATGAGTGAAGCGCCTGGAAGAGCTTTAATCTCAAGGCGGTCATAGCCTTTATTGCGTCGACGGCGGCCCATGCCTCCGGCATGAAGCATTGCAATTCCCAACATCATTCCCTGCTGCAACACAAAGACCAAGATAAACGGTAACACAGCAGAGCCAATTCCCATGCCTGTATTACCAAGCGGTACCTGACGACTCTCAACAAGACCACCGTCCATATTGACTATGCGTGCCATTCTTTCTGCTTGTAGTTCTGATCCAGTCTCCATCTGCACGCTAGTAAGTGCAGTGAGCATGGCCTTGTATCGCATCATTACGCTCATGTCGCAATAGAGCGACACATGACCATGAGCGCCCTCGTGTACACTGCGCTCAAAGTCGGCTGGGAGATAATAAATGCCATAGCACTGCTTACGTGCCATCATGTCACGAGCCTCATCCATGTCACTGGCATAGGCCTTCACCCAGACCTCGGGGGTCGCATCAATTTGCCTTATGAACTCACGGCTCAAAGGTGAATGGCAATCATCAACTACAACAACCGGTTCGTTGCGTAAGACTTCTGTGTTATAGATTAAAGAGTATAAAGGAGGATAAACCAGTGCAAGCACTACAAAGAAGATAATCACCGCCTCATCGCGTCTGACCAGCTTAAACTCACGTGTCATAACCCTAGTGACACTACCAAGCCATCCATAGTTTCTATCTTTGAGTTTTTGTGTAGCCATAACAATTATGGAATATAGAATGGATTAATGCAATGGCGCTTTAGCCTTGGTAACAAAGGCATGGGCAAAACACAGTAAATAATCAGTGCCACATAATAGAAGCGTGAATAATAGAGGTCTAAACCGTTAAGTGCCTGATCGGCATTGATAAGGAAATAGTACTTGATGGGCATCAAGTAAGCTATTGGGGATATCCACGGATATATGGCCTCCTCTGGCAGCGAGAAGCCACAAAAAGAGAATGAGAGCATCCCCAACAGTGTGCAAATCGTTGCCGAATAACGGAAGTTAGGAACCAGGCTTACAACAAAAAGAGCAAATCCCTGACAAGCCACAATGAGAAGAGCCAATGCAGCTATCATGTGCCACGGGTTACAGTTGAGCGGGAATCCATACTTGACGTACATTAAATACTGAATCCACAACCCCACGCACAAAAATATAAATGTGTGGGGGAACAACTTAGTGAAAGTGGCAAGAGTGATTGAATTATTAGCCGTGCGCATCCAGTTGCGGCTAGTTCCAGCATGCCATTCCATACCAATGCTGAATGAAGTGATCAGCATCACCAACAAGGCCAGCAAGCATGGCACAAACGATGAACTCAGATAGTAATTGTAGTTCATCCAGGGATTATTAAGCGGATGCACATGTGTTACAATGGGTTGAAGTGTTGCACTGATTTGCTCATCACGCATACCTATGGTAGTGAGCACGTTCTGAACGATTCCTGCATTGGCAAGCACAGTAATAGTCTTAAAACCCTTAAACTGCATTGACGCTGGAGCATAATAGGAATAATCAATGTAGTAGCTTATCGTCGGTTTCTGATTTCTCAGAGCTTTATCAGAAAAGTCGCTTGGTATGAGGATGAAGCCATACACATCGCCACGTTGTACAGCATCAATAGCTTTTGCATAGTTTTCAAAATCCTTGACAATCTTTACTTGCTGAAAAGAACCAAGGTTACGCGTCAACTTGCGTGAAAGGTCGCTCTTGTCGAGATCGACAATTCCTACCGGCGTTCGCTGCACCACCCCGTCCTTCATAAGGTCGAAGAAGAACCATGCGCTAGCCAACGGCACAATGACCATCATACAGATGTATAACGGTCGTCGGGCCATCTGCTTCCAGCCACGAATTATCGAATCAACAATTGTCCTTAACACCTTTGAGTAAGTTTTAAATGCTTAATTAATAAGTTTCAAATTATGAAACAAAAATAATATCATTTAAGAATTACCGACATTCCAGGACGGAAATTGGGAATCTCTTTCACAGGATGTGCTTTTATTTCAAAAGTCTTGCTGTCATATGAGCCGTAAGCTTTTGTTGCCGCCCAAGTAGCATAGCTTCCCATATCATGAACATAGAAAATCTTGAATTTAGCCTCCTTATTGTCAAGAGCGGGAATCTTCACGTCAATTTCCTTGCCCATGGGCAGATCATTGAGTTTTTCCTCACGCACATTGAATGCCACCCACATTTCGTCAAGCTGAGCAATAGTCATAATGGGCGAGCCCATAATCACAAGTTCACCAAGGTGAGGATAGATGTTGGCAATTTCGCCATCGCAAGGAGCAATAAGATACTGGTCTTCCAGCACCGCCTCCACTTCGCGAACTGTAGCTTGAGCTACGTTTTCCATGCCTCTCGAAGCGGCTTTATCTTCGGCCTGAGCACCATTTTGTGCCATCTGCAGCTGAGCTTCGGCAGCCTCGACTGCAGCAGTTGCAGTTCCCACAGTCGCTGTGGCAGCATCAAGAGCAGCCTTTGCTTCATCACGTTTCTGCTCGCTCACAACGCCCTCATTATAAAGGTTATTGAGTCGCTCATAGGTTTTACGTGTAATCCCTTCGGCAGCCACTGCCTGCTGTTTGGCCGATTTGGCTTGCTCAACCATTTTTTGTGCCGTAGCAATAATCTCCTGACGAGTACCACGCTCCACCTTGAGATTCTGGTTCGCTGCCACATTTTTCATTTCTTTTGCTTTCGATAGCGTGGCGTCGGTCGTTGAAGAATAAATCTTGGCGAGTCGTTGCCCCTTGTGCACGTAGTCTCCCTCCTTGACATACAGTTCAACCAGTCGGCCTGCAAGCTTGCCACTGATGCGAACCACTTCGCAGTCGGCCTGTCCTTGTATTGTAGCATCGGCAGGCTTTAAGTGGAGAATTCCCCAGATTGCCATTCCGGCGACGACAGCAACAAGGATGAGCATCGCCCCGATGAGCGACAAGCGTTTAGCTTGTCTCATCTTGAGACGCTTTTCTTTCTCTTCCTCTCGTGAGGAGGGCTTAGTCCAAGCCGGCGTTGTCTCTTCTTGCATATTACTTTGCGTCAATTGCGTCTCAACGTTCTTGTCATTCTTCTTGGCAGGTTTTATCATATCGGCCTGCTTCTTGAACTCGTTGTCGCTAATTTGCTGCTTATTATCTTTATTTTCCATAATCTGAAACAATGATATATAATGGATAAAATCAATAATTCAAGTTGCCGGTAACCTTTGATAGATACACGTCACACATCATCACGTCGATTTCAGCATCAATCTTCTCGCTGTGAGCCTGAAGCCATGCAGTCTGTGCCTTGAGAACATCATCGCTGGTAGCCATGCCCTCACGGAATCCTACTTGAGCCACTCGCAAGTTTTCATCGGCTTGAGCAAGGTTGGCCTTTGTCATCTCATAGTTCTTATAAGCTTCCTGATACTTGAAATTTGCCTGTGTGACCTGCAATTCAATCTTCTCCTTAGCCTCTTCTATTTCAAGTTGCTTAATCTTGGCATCGACGAGTGCTGCCTTATACTTGTTGCTAAGGCCACCCCAGTGCCACAAAGGAATTTTCACAACAGCTCCAACGGCATAATTGAAGCCAAATCTGTTCTTGTAGCCATTATAAACGTTGGGGTTGGTGGTAAATACCGAGCCCATTGCAGCCACCGTAGGCAACATTTCACTTCGCGCCACCTTTGCCTTTTCGTCATAGACCTTCGCACCCAGTTCCAGTGCATTTAAATCGTGACGACGGTCATACACTTGATTCATGTCAACCGTCTTTGGCCTAATCGACACCCCTAAGTCAGTGCGGTTCTCGTCAGCGAGCGTCATTGGCTGGTCGATAGGCTCACCACACAATTGTGCCAGAGCCATACGCGAGAGGACCAAGCCATTCTTCACCTTTGCCATCGAGACATTTGCCTCGTTTACTTTCACGTCGACGCTCAGAAGGGTTGACTTTGTAGTCACTCCCTCGGCAAGCATCTTCTTGACGTCATTGTCAAGGTTGGTTACCAGTTCCAGGTAACTCTCGGCAAGTTTTTCCTTTGCCTTGAGCGACACCACAAGCCAATAAGCCTGATCTACATTATATATAATGTCCTCAGCCTTGCGGTCATGCAACTGCTGTGCTATCTGCTCGGCATACTTGGTGATTTGGTTCATCGCCTTGATTTTTCCACCCATATAGATGGGCTGAGTGACGAGCACCCCGGCGGCAAAGAGGTTGTGGGAGTCGAAAGTTAGAGCATCTTTCACCTTTTGAGCAGCACCGTTAATATATTTTCCATCAACTGATATACCCAAACCCGATGCCGGGTCAAGCACAAAATCAAAATTGCCTGTCGCAGGATTCAGAAACTGGGAGGGAATAATATTGTTAATGTCAATAAGCGATATGTTACGCCCGTTGTAGATGTAGGTTCCCGCAAAATCAACTGACGGCTTGTAGGCAGCCTCGGCTTGCTTGCGCTGGTATCCAGCCTGCTCTATTTTAAGTTTCTCGATACCCATCTCCCGGTTATGCCTGAGTGCCATCTGGCGACATGAGTCAAGTGTCACTTGAGCCATCCCCAAGCCCGCCATCATCGAAATGATTGAAAAAACAAATATTTTCTTCATGAATATAAAAATCAAAATTAGTTCAGATTCTTATTATTACGATACAAAATTAGCAATTTTTATGCAAAACGAAACAGAAGTGACCATTTATTGACCATTAATTTGGTTTTATGGAACACAGCAAAACTTTCCTTCTGTATATCATGGAACGAACACCGGCTCAACCGTGTAGCCTTGTTCACGAAGCAGTGCTATGAGGCCCTGGTCTCCTACAAGATGTGCAGCTCCAACGGCAATCAGCACACTCTGCACCGGCAATGTCATGGTAATCTTGTCCATCCAATTGCGATTGCGCTTATAACATACCGTTTCCATATCCTCCTCACTCATCCCCATCTCGGGGTTGAAGATGATGCGCTCTAAGGCAGCGAGGTCTTGAGCGTGATAGGCATCACACTGCTGCTTGCCATATTGCTCTATCGTGTTGTCCTTACGACAAAAATCGACCAGGTCTTGTGCTTGCTTAGTCAAAGAAGCGCTGAAGAGAGTTTTTATTTGATCGTCCAAGCTCTCGAGTCCATCAACATGCTTACTGAGCTGAATGCCTCTATTCTGTATAGCCATATCTAGGGAGTTAGCAAAATCCTGAGCCTTAGGAAAATACTTCTGCATTTGCATGACATAGAGCTGTTCATAAACAACGGCAGGCTTGAGCATCTTAAGATTTTCAAGACCAATGAGTCCCATCATGTAGGCTCTAACCACCGAATCAACGATATTGTACTCTTCTTTAGTGAGGAGCTTGTCGATAGTGCTGTCGGCTGGTGCCACCACGTCTTTCATTATTTTACCCATTGCCGCCTTGTCCAGGATGTTCTCGCTGTAAATCTCTCCATAGATGGCATCTACACTCTCGATTGCTTCGTTGAGCCCCGGCACGCTGTCAATATACTCCCTTGTCTCAAGGTGAATAGTTCCAAACAGGTACGACGGTTTGTAACAATCTTTGCCACTAACCTTCCATAGCAGTTGCGCGTGACAACTCATAGCTAACGTGATTAAAACAAGTAGAACATAGATTTTTTTCATAATTCAAAAGCACAGTTTTAGTTCTTAAAATCTCATTTTCTGCCCACAAATTTAGCCAAAAAAACATGAAATAACAAGAAAATAGGACTACAATGGGGAAAAATACCCACTGTTAGTTATTGTCCGCCACACGGCACCACAGTAATTTTGCATCGTGAAAATTTTATCGAATCAAATAAAGTGAATTAGTTATTAGTTGATTAAACTTTGACTCAAAATTATTAGTTAAGTAAAAATAAAAGTCCCGCCCGATGTGAATCGTAGCGGGAACTTTTTTTCAGCCCACCATACCATAACTATTGTTTTTAGTAAAACTGCTTGATACATGACTCAACTGGTCGACTGAGGCGAATTGTGACCAACAGTTTTTGCTGGTTTTCATTTTCTAATCTTCAGCTTAACAATTTTTGTTGAGCGGTAAGGCAGAAAGTTTGGAAGAAAATGCTTACCTTTGCAGTTTGTAAAAAAGTTATCATAAATATATAAATTATATATTAAAAATATGGTTGACACAAAATACATCTTCGTAACCGGTGGCGTGGTGTCGTCGCTAGGCAAGGGCATCATCTCGTCGTCGATTGCGCGGCTGCTGCTCTCGCGTGGCTTTAAGGTAACAATCCAGAAGTTCGACCCCTACATCAACATCGACCCCGGAACGCTCAACCCCTATGAGCACGGTGAGTGCTATGTGACAGTAGACGGTCATGAGGCCGACCTCGATCTGGGCCACTATGAGCGTTTCACCAGCATCAAGACCACACGTGCCAACAACATCACCACTGGACGCGTCTATCAGAGCGTGATTGACAAGGAGCGCCGTGGCGACTATCTAGGCAAGACAGTGCAGATTATTCCCCATATAACCGACGAGATAAAGCGGTGCGTGAAGCATCTGGGAAACACCGGCAAGTATGACTTTGTGATTACCGAGATTGGTGGTACAGTGGGTGACATCGAGTCGCTACCGTTCCTCGAAGCTGTCCGACAGCTCAAGTGGGAACTGGGACGCAACTGCGTGGTTGTGCACCTGACCTACGTCCCATATATCAAGGCGGCAGGCGAGCTGAAAACCAAGCCCACCCAGCACAGCGTGAAACAGTTGCAGCAAGTGGGTATCCAGCCCGACATTCTGGTATTGCGCACCGAACGGGAGATGCCTGCGGCCCACTGTCGCAAGGTGGCACAATTCTGTAACGTGAGTCCCGACGCCGTTACACAGAGCCTTGACGCACCCTCAATCTATGAGGTGCCACTGATGATGCACCGCCAGCGACTGGACCAGATTATTCTTGAGAAGACCGGCACACCCTATAGCGGAGAGCCCGACCTGACAAAGTGGAACTTCTTCCTCAACAGGCGTAACGAAGCTCGCGAAGTAGTGAAAATTGGACTGGTGGGCAAATATGTAGAACTCCAAGATGCCTACAAGAGCATTGACGAGAGCCTTCTCATCGCTGGCATTTATCAGGGTCACAAAGTGAAAATCACCTATATCTCAAGCGAGAAAATCAATGACAGCAACGCCGGCAAGCTGCTTGATGACATGGACGGCGTGATTGTTGCTCCAGGTTTTGGCCAACGAGGCACCGAAGGTAAGTTTGCTGCACTCAAGTGGTGCCGCGAGCATGACAAGCCCACCTTTGGCATCTGCTACGGCATGCAGTGCATGGTAATTGAATTTGCCCGCAACGTGCTCAGTATTGATGATGCCAACAGTGTGGAGATAGACCCAAAGACCAGCCACAACGTCATCGACCTGATGGAGGAGCAGAAGAGCATCACCAACATGGGCGGCACAATGCGTCTGGGAGCCTATGCCTGCCATCTGAAAGCTGGCACGAAAGTTGCAGAAGCCTACGGAAAACTCGATATCGAAGAGCGTCACCGCCACCGCTTCGAGTTCAATGACGAGTTCCGCAAGCAGTTTGAAGACGCGGGTATGTGCTGCGCTGGTGAGAATCCCGAAACACACCTCGTCGAAGTTATCGAACTGGCTGGGAACAAATGGTACATCGGCACACAGTACCATCCAGAATACAGCAGCACCGTGCTTAATCCACACCCGCTGTTCATGGATTTTGTAAAAGCTGCCATCGAGAACAAGAAGAAATAATTATAAACCAAGTAATAAGAAAAAACACTTACAACACAGTATTATGGATAAAAACACGGTAATAGGCATGTTGCTAATGTGCGCGGTAATCTTCGGATTCATGTATCTGCAACCCAAAGATGAGAATGCACAGAATGCACAGCAACAGGCAAATAAAACCGAACAGACACAAAACCAGCAAGCCACCGATGCCATCGTCGACACCCTCACCCAAGCTGAATTCACCTTGCTTGACACCCTCACTGCAAAGAATGGCAGCATTGTTTTCCAGGGAGTGAACCTCATCAACGAAGGAGGCAAGGCAGCCGGAACCATCAAAGTTGACAACAAGACTATCAATCTTGCTGACTTGAAAGTCAACAAGAGCGATGATCCCAAGTCACAGAATCTGGCAGTGCAGGCAGTAAGGCAAGCCATGAATAAATATGCTCAGGCTTCGGTGTTCAGTGCTAACCTCAGCGGAAGCGAACAGATTATTCCATTGAAAAACGACTCGCTTGCCATTGAGATAAGCACCAAGGGAGCAATGATAACTCGCGCCACTCTGTTGGGCTACAAGGCTTACCGCACTCAGGAAGACTACAAGAAGAACAAGAGCGTGCCGGTTGAACTCATCACCCCTGAGAACAACAGCTACAGCTTTGGGCTCAATGCTGCCACACAGCAGTACAAGACCAGCGATTACATCTTCGTTCCTGAAGCCAAGACCGACACCTCAGTGACCATGACACTCAATGCCGATGGCGGTGCCAAGCTCAGCATCCGCTACACACTTGAGAAGGGCGGTTCCTACATGGTGCGCATGGAAGTGCTGCAGCAGGGCATGGATAAGATTATCCCCACCAACCAGAGCACAATGGACTTCGAGTGGGACCAGAAAATCAAGCGTCAGGAAGCCGGAAAGCAGTTTGAAGAGCGCAACAGTGCCCTCTACTGGAAAGTGCAGGGCGACAACTATGACGTGAACAACCTCAGCGAGAACGGCAGCAAGGAAGAGAACGTCCAGGAGCGCATCAAGTGGATTTCAGGAAAGAGTCAGTTCTTCTCTACTGCTCTCATTGCCGACCAGTCATTCAGTGGCGCCACCCTCAAGAGTACAGCTTTTGAGAAAGAAAAGAATCCCAAGGATTATGACCAGTATCTGAAAGACATTAGCGTTATCAGTTCCATCGATTACAGTTCGCTGAACCCCGCTCCCGCGTCGTTCTACTTTTACATCGGCCCTAACCGCTATGATGTGCTTTCAAGCTATGACAAATACTCTCCCAAGGAAGACCTGCACCTCACACGTCTGGTGTCGCTGGGATGGACTCTGTTCCGCTGGATTAATTCAGGCATTGTGATGCCGGTGTTCAACTGGCTGTGCAAGTTCGGGTGGAGCCTGGGAATTGTTATTCTCGTGCTCACTATCCTGCTCAAGCTGGTACTCTGGCCTCTGACCTACAAGAGCTACTTGTCTCAGGCAAAGATGAAGATACTGCAGCCTGACATCAAGGCCATCAACGAGAAATATCCCGACCCCAACGATGCTATGAAGAAACAGCAGAAGACAATGGAACTCTACAAGCAGGCTGGTGCCAACCCAATGGGAGGATGCTTGCCAATGTTGCTGCAGATGCCGTTCCTCATTGCCATGTTCTGGTTCTTCCCATCAAGCATCGACCTGCGAGGCCAGTCGTTCCTGTGGGCTCCCGACCTGAGTGCCCCCGACGCCATCATCTCGCTGCCGTTCAGCATTCCGTTCCTTGGTGACCACCTGAGCATCTTCTGCTTGCTGATGACTGCCACCAACATCGGTTACACCTACATCAACATGCAATCTCAGTCATCGAGCCAGATGCCCGGCATGAAGTGGATGATGTATCTGATGCCGCTCATGTTCCTCGTGTTCTTCAACACCTATGCAGCAGGACTTAGCTACTACTACTTCGTTTCACTGCTGATTACCATTGTCCAGACCTATCTCACGCGTCTGACAGTCAAGGAAGACAAGGTTCGTGCCATAATGGCTGAGAATGCCAAGAAGCCGAAAAAGAAAAGCGGATTCATGGCTCGCCTTGAAGAGGCTCAACGCCAGCAGCTCGAGAAGCAGAGACGCGCTGCAAAGCGTCGTCGTTAAAGTTTAGTTTTATTACCTCTGCCCCACCACAATGAAAGCGACAACCTCATCACATCCACGCCGCCGCAAGGTAATCAAGATTATCTTGATAGCCATTGGCGTGATTGCCTTTCTGCTGGGCGCATTGGCGTGGTGGGGCTACAAAAACCGTACCGACATATTCCACTGGTGGCGAGGTGAGATAGTGATTGACCGTAACAAGTATCCCATTGTGGGCATCGACGTTTCGAGCCACAACGGAGATATCGACTTCAAGAAAGTGAAAGACGACGGCTACACATTCGTCATCATCAAGGCCAGTGAGGGTATCGAGCACCACGACTCACGCTTTGCAACAAACTATGACAACGCCCGTGCGGCTGGATTGAAGGTGGGTGCCTATCACTTTTTCCGCAAGAAAACCGATGGGTTGAACCAGGCCAAAAACTTCCTTGAAACCATTGGGTGGCGCAAGCTCGACCTGCCACTTGTGGTCGACGTCGAAGACTGGAGTAACGACAACCACATCAATGACGACCGCACACAGAAGAACCTTGACGATATGGTAGACAACCTGCGCTCGCGAGGCTACAAGGTTATGATTTACACCAATGGCAACGGCTACAAGAAGTACATCAAGGACGGGCAAATCAACATCAACCTATGGCTTTGCTCATTCAAGCAACCAGACAAACTTCGCCACATCCCTCACCAGATGCAGCAATACAGCCACTGGGGAAGAGTGCGTGGCATTTGGGGTGACGTAGACCTGAATGTTTTCAACGGCTCACAGGCCCAATGGGACAAATGGCTTGAGACTCTCACTCCCCAGCAGATTGATTCTTTATATTATAATGACAACGTTGATGAATATTATATTGATGATGAACTTTAAACGAACAATAACACTAGCAGCAATGGCAATGGCCCTGTGCATGACAACGAATGCAAAAGTCTACACTTGGGACAAGTTCAACATTGCCTTTGAAGCGCCCGATGGAGGACACGTGCCTTTCAGCTTCTTCCAGGACCCCAACTCAGCTCAGGTTGACTGGGATGAGATGGTGATGACATTGCAGCGTTACATCAAGAATGAGAATACCAACAAGAAAAACCTCGAGGAACGGCTCAAGAGCCGTGCAATGGGCTACAACATGTATGAAACCAAGCTTGTATCCATCAAGGTGAAAGGTTTCAAATGCTATACCATCGAGGGTACAATGCCCGACGGCACACGTTGCATGATATCCTATCTTGTGAGCGAGAAGACTCCCACCGTGCTTGAAGTGGTAATCAACTACCTGCTGGGCAACCGCGAAGTGGTGGAAGACATCATAAAGAGCTTCTCCGAAGGCAACAACCAGAAGCCCAACGAGCGCGAAAAACCAAAACAGAAAATCCAGAAGAAGGAAGACGCCGAGAAGCAAGAACAGGAACTTCAACGAGAGAAAAAGCGTCGCAACGAGAAAGTGTATGAATGCTAGCTAGAAAAACCTTCAAATTATGAAGTTTTTTTATCGTTAACCAATGAAGATATAACAGGGGCGGTTCCGCTATGGAGCCGCCCCTCTTCATATACTTTTCTTATTCTTTAATCAAATTATCGAACAATCACTTTGAAGCGCTTTACGTCGGCAATCACAATGTAGACTCCGGCTGGCAACTTGGCGACGGCATCGTGGCTAACCAATGCTCCCGCAGTGTTGTAGATGGCAACACTGCGTGCTCCAGCAACGTTAATAGTGCCACTGGCCACGTTCACTTTCACGCCATCGTTGGTCACGCTAGAGATAGCAGTAATTTCAGTTGGGGCCTTGGTGAGATAAACGATGTAGTTGGTTGGCGCGGTGCCATTGTCCATGAGGCTAGGAGCACCACTTGGTGTAGGCGTGAGCATTACCACACCATGGAAGTTGTAGCATTCGCCCTCGGTAAGAGAAATAAAACCATCCAGCCATTCAAAAGTAATAGGCACCGCCTGTCCCTTGTCACCATTTCTGCCATCATAAGCATAAATGATAGGTTTGCCATTTTCAACGAAGAAAAATCCAGTGAAGTCAATAACCTGGTCGGGAGCAGGAGTGTAAGGTTTGCTCAAGTCAAGCATTTGAACAACACCCTCTTGCACCTCGCCAGCCTCGGGAAGCTTGGTGAGAGTAATAGAAGGATTGCCGTCGGTAACAAAATACTTGCCCCACACGGTTCCTGCCTTCAAGGAGTAGTAATAATTACTTATTTTAAGAATAAGACTATAAAAAATATTTGTCCTGAAATGTAAAGAATTACATCAGGACAAGACAAATAAATTTAAAAACGCATGAGTTAAAGCATTAGAACTTAAACTCGTAGCCCACGCCCAGGATGTGTGAGTCGCGGTCATTGTAATTATCGTTCTTGCGAAGGTCCTGATATCGGTAGAACACTTCAATGACATTGTGTTTGTTAATCTTAAATGAGCATCCGGCGGTGTAACGCATCTTATCCCAATTATCGGAAGCATAAATCTCATAGGAAATGTATGGCTCATACCATGTTCTCTTCTTGTCATAAGAGATTTGAAGCTTAGTGCGCGACACATGTTTCCCTTTTGCCTTAACTGGTTCAAGGCGGTCATGCTCCCAGTCATAAGTCACATCAGGAACCTCGCAGCGATAGGTGTACTGCCAACGCTCACGCAACGAGAACTTCACATTCTGAACTTTGTAACTTCCTGTCGCCGACGCATAAACACGATGCTTACTTCCCCAGTAGGCCTCGGTCTCTTCCTGATCCTCTTCGTTCCACTCAGGAAGAGAATGATCACGGATGAATTTATAGCCGGCATCGAGTTTCAGCCATGACAGTGGCTTATAGACACCACCTACGGCAATGCTCCATCGGTTGGAAGCGCCCCACCCTTTTCCTTCCTCAATATTATCCTTGAGACGATATTCAAATTCGGCACCCACGCTCCATTTCTTGTTGATTTTCTTCTCTACACCAACTGTCATCCACAACCCGAAGTCTCGGCCTTCCTTGCCATCGAACTGTGCCCAGGCAGGCATTGCGAGAGCGAAGCACATTGACAGTGCGAGTGCCAGTTTCAACAAATATCTCATTGTAGGTCCTGCTTATAGAGTTTTGTCATCTTGTCCACACTGTTGCTGCCGCTGTCGGTGCTTCGATAGTGAACACGCAACATGGTCATGTCGCGGAGCATGTCAATGGCTCCCACCTCAACTTTTGTAATGTTGAGTCCAGTGCGTTTCTTGAGATCTTCAATCAGTTCCTCACGCTTATCGGGAGTGATAAGGTCGATTTTGTCATATTGTATGAGCTTGACATTCTCGGTCTTGAGTCGCCATTCGCACACGACAATAGCCAGAACAACAATTAAGTTGGTTGCTATCAATTCCTTGATAGGCATAGTCGATGCCAAGGCATTCACAACGGCGAGCGAGATAATGATGAACAGATAGGTCATTTCGCGCACGGGCATGGTATCGGTTCGATATCGCATGATACTGAATATACCGAACAAGCCTATACCGAGTCCGATTCCTGCCTTTCCCTTCATATCTTCGAGCACGAAAATCATGAAGAACACCAGGAAGAAAATTGAAATGCTGATGAGCATGAACGTGAAGTAGAAGTCACGGCGCTTGCTCTTGCGGTAATACAAGCGGTCGATGATGATCCAGCTCACCACTATGCAGATCAAGAATCGAATCAGCATTGCGCAAAAATCAGGCGAAAGCCCAAGAAAACTAAGTTTATCCATAAATAAGTATGTTTTGTTATTAATATTTCAATAAAGTTGTCAGCGGCAGTCTCGCTCGATTAGGCGGTCCACATAGTGCAGCTTCTCTTTGAGGCGGTTTTGCTTGACTTGAGGATTTGACAATGCGGTACCCATGCAGTACTTGCTGAAGCCATGCGGCTGAATGCGCAGGTCACGCAGCATCGACAGCAGTGGCGAGGGTTGGTTGCCGTCGCGCTTGAGCTCGACTATAACAGCATCGTCAAGAGCCCTGTCTTCGCCCGAGATATAATTGTGAAAACGCAGTCCGGTGTCGATGGTCACCCTCTCTGTCATCGCCTTGTTCACCAGCGTGACACGACTGAACCAGTTGCGCAGTGCCGGCTGCAACGAGTCGATGTCATACCAGCACAGCTTTTCAAGGAATTCGCGCTTTTCGGCACCCTCGATATTCAGTTCGTCGATAGAAATGCGTTTCTTGCGGGTACGCCGGTGGTTGTTCTTGTTCTTGACCTCAAGGAAGTTAAGCCCCGAGTCGACATACTGTCGCACACGCACCTTCTGTCTGCCAAGACATCCATTGTGATGGTTAATGTACATATCGAGCCGCGGCGTGTCGTAGTAGATTGTGGTATAACGACTATTGCGCTCGCCTTCAATCTCTTGCATAAAATACTCACTCTGTGCCATTTCCAGCAACAACTTAAGCCGTGGCACAGTAGTGACAAACTTGGTGTCGACACGATTCATCAGCCTCACCGATTTCATCTCGTCAAGGCTGATGGGTGAAAATGTATTTAACAACGCATCCACAACAAGCAAATTTATAATCTGAATTTATAATTGAACGGCAAAATTAATCAAAAAAATATAATAAGCAACATATTTTCAACCATATAATTAATATATTCAGTAAAATAGCACAGACAGTCTAAATCAGTGCCAACCCATTCTGATGTGATGAGTTGGCACTGAAAATACTCTTTTTATGGATCATTCATGCCATTACAGGCTGAAATGCTTGAGTGAATGAATCATACTGGAGCACAGTATCAAATAGATTAATGTTGTAACGAAATAGGCACCCAACAGCGCATAATCAATTATCGTAGCTTCGCTGAGCAGACTCTTGTAATTTTCCACATCACCTATCTTATCCATAGGCATAACCGCCAAGACTGCCATAACAAGCCCTGCTAACGAGAATAGCTTATAGCCACCTCCCAGGCCGAATATCAGTCCAAACAGATTCAAGATGAATGCCAATACAAAGAATGCAATAGTAATGAAGCCGAACTTCTCGTTTTTAACCATCTTCATGATAGCAAAGACGCAGACTGCAATAGTGGCAATAGCATTCAGAAGACTGAAAATGCCAAGTGACGGCTTACTGAACCAACCACCAAAGAAAGCAAACGATGAGAAGAACTGGAAAATGCCTGAAATGATGGTTCCACCCAAAATTACATAAAGGATAATCTTGAAAATATCCTGATTATTGTTCTGTTTGGGTGCAAATGGTGGGTAGGGCTGTTGAGGCGGTGGAGTACCCCAAGGTTGCTGACCGGGCTGAGGCTGAGCCTGATAAGGCTGTTGAGCCTGATAGGGCGAAGGCTGAGGTGCAGGCTGCTGATACTGTGGAGCGGCTGGTTGAGCTGGTTGAGCTGGTTGAGCTGGAGCTGCAGGTTGAGCAGGTGCTGAAGGTGCTGCAGGTTGAGCAGGTGCTGGTGGTGGGACAGGCTGAGCAGGTTCCTGTGGCATTGGAGGTGCAAAAGCAAAAGCCAAGTCAGCCACCTCGCTTGCCTTGGTCCAGTTGCTCATTCCTTGACACCACACCAGTGAGTCAGGCGTCATGCCATTTTGCAACAACTGTTCGGGTTCAAACGGTCCCAATCTCTGATTGTCTCTGATTAAAAAATATTGTGCCATAATAGTTAGAATTTAATTGTTTCATCAAATATTTTTTACAAAGATATGCAATAAGTGGCAGTTTTCAAAAAAAATTATTAATAATTGCAACTCTATCAAGAAAAATAGATACCTTTGTCATTCAGAAAAAAAAGACAATCAGTGTTATGAACGATATAAAGTTTCTATGGAACAGATTCTGGATTTGGGTGCGCAACATCCTCATCTTTTTCTTTGTCTCGTCGCTGCTGGCTGTGATAGCATTCAAGTGGGTTCCTGTGTACCGCACTCCACTGATGTACATTCGCTACTATCAGCAATATATCGATGGAAAGACTCCAACAATTAAACACCAATGGGTAGACCTAGACCAGATCTCACGCCACATGCCTTTGGCTGCTATGGGCGGCGAAGATACCCACTTTCAGGATCACAATGGATTTGATGAAAAGGAAATCCTGAAAGCTCGTCTTGAGGCTCTGGAAGGTGGACGCGAGCGCGGTGCAAGCACTATCTCTCAACAGACCGCCAAGAACGTGTTCCTGTGGCCCAGTCATAGCTGGATTCGCAAGGGATTAGAGGCCTATTTCACTTTCCTCATTGAATCAGTATGGGGCAAAGAGCGCATCATGGAGGTTTATCTGAACTCTATTGAGATGGGCGACGGCATCTACGGCATTCAGGCATGTGCCAACGAGAAATTCAACAAGAATGCCAGTGAACTTACCGCTAAAGAATGTGCGCTGATTGCCGCCACTCTGCCCAATCCGCTGAAATATGACTCGGCAAACCCATCAAAATACATGAAAAAACGGCGCGAGCGCATCAGCAAGGAAATGCGGTTTATCAATGACCCCGAGTGGGGTGCCAAATGATTCCCAGTCATTTGGGTGAATTATTATATCAATCATCTATTATTCACATATTTGCAACAACTTAACTAAGACATTATGAAAAAGATTTTAACACTACTTTTAATGCTTCTGTGCATCGGTATGGGCGCAAATGCCGCCACCAAGTGCAGAGCCACAACACAGAAAGGCACACAATGTACAAGAGTAGCAGTAAAAGACGGTTATTGCAAACAGCACTACAAACATTCCACAAAGTGCCAGGCTACTACACAATCAGGAAAACGTTGTTCTAGGAAAGCAGTCAAAGAGGGTTACTGCGCACAGCATTACAATCATTTGGTTAATAATGAAACCAAATATGAAGGCTGCTTTAAAAACGGCAAACCGGTAGTTGCTGCCAATGAAACCGAGCAATGCCAGGCAACAACAAAAAAAGGCGCGAGATGCAAACTCAAAGTTGTAGAAGGCACAAACTTCTGCCCTACCCACACTAAGTAACCGCTCTCTATCGCCCAATTAGCACACTGCCCCGAAATGCCAATGCACTTCGGGGCAGATTTCTATTATTTTATGTTTTATTTGTCGGGGCAAAGGTACTGAAAACTGAACGCAACTCGGTTACAAAGTTATGACACACTATGGTTTCAAGCTGATAATAGTCGCATTATTAGGCTTCTTAAGGTGGACTTCTATTTGTACAAAACCTGCTTCATCAAGCATCTTTTTCAACTGTTCGGGAGTATAGACGGTCATGCCTTCGCAGAGGTCGGCCCATTTTGAATCGTTGTCAACTGCTTCTACCATGATGGCAAAACGTCCGCCGGATTTCAACACCCTGCGAACTTCTTGAAAACAATCGGGTAGGTTCGGCCAAAAATAGACTGTCTCTACCGCCGTCACGAGGTCGAATTTGTTGCTGTCGTAAGGCAGTTTCTCAGCAGAACCTTGTGTGACGAATACCCGTTTGTCTAGCAGACGAGAATTTAGTTTGCGTGCCTTCGCTACACTTTCCTCCGAAATGTCAATGCCATAGACTTGTGCGTCTTTGCTTTTCTTTAAAAGTCTTTTAATAGTAGCACCACCCCCACAGCCAATGTCGAGCATCGTCCAGCCATCCTGAAAAGTAACGTGACTGAGTCCCCAATTTGTGAGGGGAGCATGGCATAAGTTCATGAATCGTAGCATCAGTCGTCCCATCAGTCCTTGAGGATTGGCGCAATTTGTAAATAATGATTTTAAAAGTCCCATAGTTTACACATGAATTAGATTAATAATTTTTTCATGCAAAATTACTATGTAAACCATCGAAGCGACAATACCAAAAAATTGGGATTTTAGTAGATATTATTACATAGGATTAGGTGTTAGCAAGGCAAATCTTTCCCCCTTTGCTTCATTAAAGTTTAAAAAAGGACTCCATGACCTGCGTAAAAAAAGCAGAATCATGGAGTGTAGTTATGATAGGTTTAAGATTATTATCTTGTAATGAGGCCTGAAAAGTCGACGTTGCCGCTGCCTGTAATGTCCTCAGTGTGCCGTGCTGCACGGCCTTGCATCTTAATATTTCCTGAACCGGCAATCTCACTTTCAACAAAGTCAACGTCGATATCCCCAAACTCGGCATACCCTGAACCAGCGATATCGGTATCAAGTTTATTGGCCTTAAGGTGCCTGATTAATACATTGCCCGAGCCGGCAATGTCAACTTCCAGTTTCTTGCATGTGAGCAGGTCATTGATGACGATATCGCCCGAACCGGCTATGTCCATATGGAAATCATTGGCAGTAACTGGCCTGTTGACTGTTACCTTGCCCGACCCTGCCAAGTCTATATCTTCGATTGTGGGCATAGTCACATACACTGTAATGCCCTCCATGTTGCTGGAGGAAGAGAATCCCATGAATTTCTTTTTTGTCTCGATGTTTAACTCGTTTCCTTTGACATAAATAACCAGATTCTCAAAAGCTTTACTGTCAGAACCTTTAACGGTAACATTATAGCCGTTGCCCTGAGTTATTACCACGTTCATCGAACCGGCAACGCTCACTTCATCAAAAGCCTGCATCTCGGTTTCCTGATTCATACTGCTCACTTGTGTCTTATGGGTAATTACCACACAAGAACTAATAATAATCGCTGAAATAATGACGAATGTCAATCTTTGTAATTTTTTCATAATTTGTCCGTTTTCTCATTAGACGCACAAACTGGTCAAAATGTTGCAAAAAAACACAACTTTTTTCAATTATTTTATTCACGAAATATTGTGCCAGTTGTGAATTTATTGGTATCTTTGCACAATAGAATACATTAAAAAACCTATAAACAATTTTAAGTAAAGCAACTATGGATTTCATTTCCCAACGACTGCAAGCACTTTCGCCATCGGCCACATTGGCAATGTCACAAAAAAGTAGTGAACTAAAGGCTCAAGGAATCGACGTTATCAACCTCAGTGTAGGTGAACCCGATTTCTTTACCCCCGACCACATAAAGGAAGCTGCAAAAAAGGCTGTAGACGACAACTTTTCATTCTACTCACCCGTGCCTGGATACCTGTCGCTCAGACAAGCCATCAGCGACAAACTCAAAAACGAGAACGGACTTGACTATACTCCAGAGCAGATTGTTGTGGGTAACGGTGCCAAACAGTCACTGTGCAACACAGTGCTGTGCCTTGTCAACCATGGTGATGAGGTAATCATCCCCACACCGGCTTGGGTAAGCTACGTTCAGATGGTGAACCTGTGCGGTGGTAAGAGCGTGCTGGTTCCTGCAGCCATCGACCAGGACTTCAAGATTACTCCCGAACAGCTGGAAAAAGCCATCACCGAAAAAACCAAGCTCATTATTCTGTGCTCACCATCTAACCCCAGCGGCAGCATCTACAGCAAGGAGGAACTGGCTGGCTTGGCAGCAGTGCTGGCACGTCATCCACAAGTGATGATTATCGCCGACGAGATTTATGAACACATCAACTATGTGGGCAAGCACGAGTCACTAGCACAATTCCCCGAGATTAAGGACCGTGTGGCTATAATCAACGGTGTATCGAAGGCCTATGCCATGACCGGATGGCGCATTGGTTATGTTGCCGCTCCATTATGGCTTGCAAAGGCTGTGAACAAACTGCAAGGTCAGTACACCAGTGGTGCCTCGTCAATAGCTCAGAAAGCTGCCGAAGCTGCCTATCGTGGATCACAGCAGTGCGTTGAGGACATGCGTGTGGCATTCCAGCGCCGTCGCGACCTCATCACAGGCTTATTGCAGGAGATCCCAG